>Ga0209064_1000043_pt1 | contig 270657 bp, 248 predicted proteins | sample Inofromicrocosms_FD_187498 | JGI IMG/M metagenome (GOLD analysis project Ga0209064, IMG submission 187498) | Mouse cecum microbial communities from Vienna, Austria - Inoculum for glucosamine and mucus D2O microcosms (SPAdes) (version 2) | ecosystem: Host-associated > Mammals > Digestive system... | reverse complement strand
AAGGTAAGGCCCCTTGGAGACGACAAGGTAGGTGGGCACGGTGTGTGAGTGCAGCAATGCATGGAGCTGACGTGTACTAATAGGCCGAGGGCTTACCCATCGGGAGGCTTGGTAGGGTAACGGCGGTAGGGTTTCAAGTGGAATGGTATTCGGTTTTGAGGGTATGTCCAGGGCAGCCAGGGGTGCGGGGCAGGGGCCCTTGCAGGCACCATATGGCGCCAGAATAGTCCTCGATAGCTCAATGGTAGAGCACGCGGCTGTTAACCGCGGGGTTGTAGGTTCGAGCCCTACTCGGGGAGTTTATATATTATATGGCTCCGTGGTCAAGCGGTTAAGACATCGCCCTTTCACGGCGGTAACACGGGTTCGATTCCCGTCGGAGTCATTTTAAGTCGATGAATTACAGAAGAATAAGTATTGACTGTAGTTTATCGATTTGTTATATTATTAGTAGGTTTGTCATGAGACGGATATAAAGTATCGAAGACACTTTTTTATGATGACAGATGAAAAATTAAGGCGCAGTAGCCAAGCGGTAAGGCGTGGGTCTGCAACACCCTGATTCACCGGTTCAAATCCGGTCTGCGCCTCTCAGAAACCCCGAAAAATCGGGGTTTTTTGTTACCCATTTTTTCGCTCATTATCCTTTTAGAACTAAGCCTCCCCTTTTTCCAAGCAGTTCGTCAGTGGATATGTTAAAATATTCGGAAAGGATCGCCACTTCATAGTCCAGGACGAAGCAGCTGCCCTGTTCGAGCCGAAGGATAGTCAGGTCGCTGCATTCCATGCCCAGGAACTGGAACTTTCCTGCAAGGGCAGCCTGGGAAAGCCCCTGGGCGGTGCGGAGTTGCTTGACTTTCGAGCCTATGATGTTTTTGGAAGGACCATTCCAGTAGATTTTCATATACAGCCTTCCTTTCTAAAGATAAAACATATGAATAAAACGGTAAAAATTTAATGAAAAACGGAATAGATAAAAGGGAGAAGAAACTGGCAAAGGCGGAATCCGTTGCAAGACCAGCTTACCGGATATAGGAAAAATTCTTATGGTGTGGCTGGGATGTGCGTTACCAACAATCCCAATACGAGGAAGAACACCAAGGTATCTGATGAGATGAAGCAGCGAGTTTTTAACAGCGTGAAGGATGTGTTTTATAAATACAATGAAATGGTGCATGGCCGGCTGTATGTGATAAGGGAAATGAAACTTTTTTGAAGGCTGGTTCGTATTATTAGCAGAGGATAGTGAAACGGGGAGCAGGAGTGGTTCTGAATGACAGATGAACTGCCATAAGAAAGAAATGGAGGATAAAAATGGATATTAATGGAATAGGAACAGCGGGATATCCGCTGACAGGATACATGGCAAGGAAGGCGGGAAGAAGCGCGGAATCCGGGGTTGCGGGATTCATGGAAACGGTGGAAGAAAAGGCGGCGCAGGGCAGAGCAACCGACCAGGATGAGAAAGCTTTTGAGATGGTGGGTCCTAACGCCCCACAGGAAGTGAAGGATGCGTGGATGGATGCAGCGAAAGAAGTAAATGCGAATGGCATGGGAATCCGGGGCAACGGAATGATGAGCCATATATCGCAGATGATGGTGCAGCGGCTTAATAAACAGCTTAATGGTGAAACGGAGAATTTCGACATCCTTGGAAGCACGGTGGAATCTGCAATCCATGCAACGAAAAAGGCGCTGTACGATTTGGAGCATCCCGTAGTATATACGCCCAGGAGCATAAAGGTCCAGCAGGCCCGCATCAAGGAAGGGGAATTTTATAGGGCGTTTTTGGAGAAGCTGGAGAAATTATAGGAAGGTATAAGCCTGACAAGGCCGGTTCTGAGCCGCTCATACTCTGTCAGGCGGGCTTCATGGTTGCCTGCCACATAGTAAACGGGTGCGATCTGGACGGCCTCTTTTGCAAAGGCAAGGGCTGTGTCTATGTCTGTATGCGTAGAATCTACAAGGTCTCCGGTTATCACAATAATGTCCGGCCCGCTTTCGGACAGCATCCGCAGCAGCACGGATACCGTACAGAATGCGACTCCCTTTTTTAGAGAAAATCTTTTTTTCACCCCGTTTCCACTGTTATGCCCCTGTACAGACGGCCCTTCTTTGCATCACATTAAATGCGTGTCGCTCCAGCCTTTCATATCCTTCAAAATAGGGATAAATGAAAACAGTTCACAGACATTCGCTGCATCCAGATGGCATTTCACAACAAAATAGGTTGATTGAATGATTCAGGCAGATTACAATGACCGTAGGATGTGGCTTCGCTACAGAACCTAATGTTAAAACAGAAGAAGCCCGGTCAGGTGAAATATTGCCGGAAGAAGAAACTGACACGCCATTAAAAGATAATGGCAAAGACACAGCGGAGTCACAAGAAAATACATCGGGAAAATGGCAGGTTTTAGAACCGGATATTGCCGCCGCCGTTGATGCGGATTTTCTTGAAAAAGTTTGGAAAATAGAGGAAAATTAGAGATGGCAAATGCTTTCATGGTATCAGGGCTTACCAAAACTTATCAAGATTTTGTTTTGGATCATGTTTCATTCACCGTTCCTAGCGGTTCCATTGTCGGACTGATTGGAGAAAACGGAGCAGGAAAAAGCACGACAATCAATGCCGCTCTAGGGCTGATTCAAAAAGAGGACGGCGTTGTTTCCATTTTAGACAAAGAGGAACTGGATGGGGATATCAAAGAAAAGATAGGTGTCGTGTTCGATGGCAGCAATTATCCGGAAATCCTTTCTCCCCGGAAATTGAACCGGGTTATGAAAAACATTTACGGGACGTGGGACGAACCGGTTTATTTACGCTTGCTGAAACAGTTTTCCTTGCCGGCCGATAAGCAGATTAAACAGTTTTCAAAAGGAATGAAGATGAAGCTGGCTATCTCTGCTGCATTTTCCCATCATTCCAGGTTGTTAATCCTGGACGAAGCAACCAGCGGTTTAGACCCGGTTGTCCGGGATGATATTCTGGATATGCTGCTGGATTTCGTGCAGGACGAGGGACATTCCATACTGGTATCCTCCCACATTACCAGTGATCTGGAGAAAATTGCCGATTATATCGTATTTATCCATGAAGGGAAAGTCGTTTTTGAGAAGCCCAAAGATGAACTGACCGAGCGGTACGGCATCATCAAGTGCGGTGCGGCGCAGTTTGATGCGCTGGATAAATCCGATATCATTTCGTACCGCAAAATGGACTATGAATGGCAGATACTGGTTTCAGACAGGGAGCGGATGCAGAAAAAGTATCCGAAGGCTCTGGTCGTTCCGGCAACAATTGATGAAATTATGCTGCTTTATGTAAAGGGGGAAAAGTGATGAAAGGTGTTTTGGTGAAGGATCTTTATATTGCAAGGAGCAATATCCTCGTAACTATCGTCAGCCTGGTTGTTTTGGGCTTTGGGTTATCCTTTTTGCTGGAAACCAGTGCACTTCTGGTTCTGGCTCCAGTTGCTTCCACAACAGCAGTCTTTATCAGTATTACCAGTGATGCGGCTTCTAAATGGAACAAGAATGTCATTACCATGCCGGTATCAAGGAACCAGATCATTGGTGAGAAATTTTTGTTTTATATCCTGCTTGCCGTATTGGGATTGCTTACTGCACTGATTCCCTGTGTTGTCCTTGCCTGTTTTGATATGGATATAACGCTGCATTCTTTATGCCTGTACGGCACTATCGGGATGAGTGCTACCCTGCTGGCAGGCGGCATCAGCCTGCCGTGCGCATTCTTATTTGACCCGGAGAAATCACAGATTGTCTTTATGATGTCATTTATGGCGTCAACAGGGATTATTACCGGACTTGTGCTTCTTATCAATTTGGTTTTTCCTGTAAGGGGGAATATCCTTCTGGCTTTCAATATTGTACTTATCATTTCTATTATCTGGTTTTTTATTGCATACCGGATTTCGGTAAAGATATATCGGAAACGGGATATTAATTGAATGGTATAGGATGAAAACAACGGGGTGCGGGCAATTGTGTATCCCGTTGTTTATGCGTAGCCCCGTGCAAAGGAACTAAGCCGCAAGGCGGCGCACGGGATGCGTGGCGAGTAGTGGAGAAGGTCGTTCTTCTACTCGATTTTGTGACAAAGGGAGACTCTGAGGAGGAGGTGGCGCATTGATCTATATTGCAATCTGTGATGATGAAAAACATATGTCTGCTCATATAAGGTCTTGTGTTTCTGATTTTTTTCGTAAAAAGAACCGGGAGACCAGCCTCCGTATGTTTTCCAGCGGCGAAGAACTGTTAAGCTACAATGGGCAGATAGACATCCTGTTTCTGGATATACAGATGAAGGGCATGGACGGCATGGAAACGGCAAGGAAACTGAGGGCAGATCAGTTTCGCGGTTTTTTAGTTTTCATTACAGTACTGAAAGAGATGGTATTCCAGTCTTTTGAGGTACAGGCCTACGATTATCTGGTCAAGCCGGTGGATAAAAAACAGTTTGAAAAGACCATGGAACGCCTTTATGCTTCCATGCAGAACGCCAGAGAAGACAGCTTGCTGGTGCAAAAGGGATATGAGGGGCGCATCATCCCAAAGGATGAGATTGTCTTCTGTGAGGTCATAGACAGGAAAATATATCTGAACCTGGCTTCCGGCGATGTTGTTGATTATTATGAACGGATTGAAAATTTGGAAGCAAAGCTGGATAAGCATTTTTACCGATGCCACAGGAGCTATCTAATCAATCTGAAACATTTAAAAGGCTATAAAAACGGGACTGCCTGTATGGATAATGGCAAAAAGATTCCCGTATCACGGCTGCGGAGCAAGGAGTTCTCCGGCGTTGTTCTGCAATATATGAAGAATATCTGAGAACTGTAATTGTTTCAATCAGAATTGCGCATTTACTGCGCAATTCGTGCGAAAGCGTACAGACTGCAGGAGCAATCCCCATTGCCGGAGGCAATTGTCATGGGATTGCGGAATATCTGTGAAGGAACGGAACAGATATGCAGAGTTTTTATATACGGGGGCAGGTAACATGGTCGGGTATTTAGATTTTTTCAACATATATATTATAGGCCTCATTGAGGGGGGCTTTCAGCTTTATTTCCTGGCAAAAATTCTGAAAAAGAAACTCTTGTTCCCATTCTATTTCCTGTTTGGAGTATGTGCGGTGATTGTCGCCCGCTTCCTTTCAGTTGGCACGGTGACTGGCTTCGTGGTGATGGTATTTCTTCTTACGGTATGTGGGATTCTGGTCTGCCATGCGGATTTTAAGTATTCTCTTCTGTATGCAGCCCTGGCAACTGAAATCATGCTGCTCTGCTATGGGATTGTGAAATCTCTGATAGGCCTGTTATACGCATGGCTGCCATATTTTTTCTATGATATGGCCGGTATTGCGGCCATGCTGGCCAGTGAGGCCGCGTCGCTTTTTCTGACAGGGGTTTGTTACTATATGGTGTATCGCTATTTTTCCAGGGATGTTTTTTATCCAAGGGATGCAACGCATCCCTTTCATACCGCACCGGAAATGCAGCAAATGTTTCTGGTTTTCATTCCAATCCTGATGATCTATATTATGAGTGAGTACATTAATACGCTTTCATTTGATTACCAGTATGTGGTCTTTGAAGAGGACGGATCTTTCGAGTATCTGCTCAGCCACTGGCAGCTGCTCGCAATGCATCTTTTGGGACTCTTAAGCCTGTTCTGTATTCTGTTCTCTTATAAGAAGCTACAGCAGAATTTCCACCTCAGCACTGAAATTTCACTGCTGGAACAGGAAGAGTATTTCCTGAACCGGTATGTGGAGGAAGCAAAGACCCGTTACGATAAAACAAAGTCGTTCCGCCATGACATCAGGAACCACATCGCAGTGGTGAAAAATCTTCTGCAGAGCGGGAAACTGGAAGAAGCGGTAAGCTATATGGAAGATATGGATGATATGGCGGAAAAAATGTCATTTCCCTGCAGTACCAATAACCCGGTAGTGGATATTTTGGTGGGAAATAAGATGGGGATTGCCAAAAGCATGGGGATTGATGTGGATTGTTCCCTCCTTCTGCCATATCCCTGCTGTCTGCGGGACATTGATATCTGTATTATCCTGTCAAATGCACTGGACAATGCAATTCAGGCAGTAAAAGGGCTGGATGCCGGTATGGAAAAATATATCCATGTGTCCGGGCGTATCCAGGGAGATTTCCTTATGATGGAAATAGAAAACAGCTTCCATGGGAAAGGCGCGTTCAAAAAAGGCACAGGTCTGTCGAATGTAAAGAAGGTGGCTGAAAAATATGGCGGCGCCATGAGTATAGAGACACAGGAGAATAAATTTGTCCTCCATGTGCTGCTGATCCTTTCACAGCACCCAGAAGGTATCCCACAGCAAATGGATTAACACATTACTTTCTAAAGCCGAAAAAAGAAAAAGGAAGTTGTCTGCAAAGGCGGCTTAAAGCGACTATAGAGAAGTCGCTTAATATCAAATGGAAGGAGGAACATGTTTATGGCAATGCAGGTGAATGGAAACTATGAACATTCCAGAACCGACTACGCAGAAAGGGTGAAGGAACAACAGGCCGTTTGGAGGGCGGAAAAAGCAAAAGAAGCAGAGAAGGCTACAGAGGAAAAGAAACCTGGCAGGCTGTCCGAACCACAGGATGAATACATCAGCAGTGAAAGATCGGGGAAAAAGCCTACCGGACTGTACCGGGTAGGCCAGGACGAGAACGGCAACCGAAAAATCTTTTTTGATGCCCCGAAAGCTGACCATGCAGATGGAAAGGATGACCGTTCCGGGGAAGGAGAAGATGGAAAAGGGCCGAAGGTAAGCGGGCACAGCCAGGGAAAGCCGGCAGAGAAATGTGTTGCAAATTCGGATAAAGTTGACAGGGAAATCAAAAAGCTGAAAGAAAAGAAACAGCAGCTGGAACAGCAGATCCGGTCGGCTTCCGGAGATGAAAAGAAAATCCGGGAACTGGAGAAAAAGCTGGCGCAGGTAGAAAACGAGTTAAGCCAGAAAGACAATGATACCTACAGGCGGCAGAATACTTCTGTTATCAGAATATAAAGAGATTCTGATTTTTAGTGTAGTACCAATACCGGGAGATGGTGGCAAATGCGCACTGTTTTCCGGTAGTGTTGAAATCGTAGCGTCAACTGGACTTTTCAAAAGGATTATGTACGAAAATATTCAGATGGAGGTACAATTATGCATGCGAAGACGATGGAAGGCCTTGCAGGGGCAAGCATGAGTATGAAATTGATGAATACACCGATGCGTGTCTATAAGGAAGCAGAACGCAGAGGAGATACAGCCGTCATGGAGCAGGCAATGGGGTATGCCAGTGATTTCGCAGATAAGGCAGAGGATTACCGGAAGACAACTGAAAAAGGAATGAAGGAGGATGCAAAGGAAGCAAGGGAAAAAGCGAATACAGAACAGGAAAATGCCATCCGGAAACGCAGGGAACAGCGTGAGGAGATGGAAAAAAAGATAGCGGAAAGCCGGAATGGGGATACGGATACCGTCAGTATCAGCGAAAGTGGGAAGGCCGCATTGGACGGGAAGACCGATTCGGTTCAGACTGGTGCAGACAACGGAATCTCTGTAGAAGAAACAGCGGATGCTATTAAGATGGAACCTGCAATCTATAGTAAATCCGGAGAGAAGGCCGAGTTCGAATCCGGTGCGAATTTCTCTGTTTTTGTATAGAAACTATTATTTCCTTATAGGAAAGTCCGTTGCTAGGCGGACATAGATTGTCGAAGACACTTTTTTATTCCGCTGTAAGGAGTTTTTTGAACATGGGTAATTCGTCATTAACGGAAGTGAATTATTTGAGAAGAAAGGGATTTGCTACGGAAATGCTGCGGCAATTATTAGAGGTTGCCAAAAAGGCGGGGATGAACGAACTGTATCTTTCTGTGGAAAAGAAGAATGAACCTTCGGTAAAAACAATCATCCGGAATGGCGGAGTCTATCAGCGCAGCTTTGAAATGGATGGAGAACAGGCGGATATTTATAGAATCGCTCTGTCAAAATAGCCATACTGGTACAATAGATACGGCAGAGCACCGCGTTGCTTGGAGAGAAAAATGACAGGATTAAAAAGAGGAAGCGTAAAGCTTTTGCCTCATCAAGAGGAATGGAATAAAAATGCTGAAAATGTAATCTTGAAATTGAAACAGCTTTTGGGATATGCTGCTGTCGATGTTCAGCATGTCGGAAGCACTGCGATTGCTGCCATTTATGCAAAACCAATTATTGACATTGTGATTGGCCTTCGTGATTTGAATGATATTTCGCCTTATATGAAACGGTTAGAAGAACATGATTTTGTTTTTCGCGGAGAAGATGTTGCAGGACAAATGTTATTTGTAATGGGGGATTTTGAAAAAGATACGCGTACACATCATATCCATGCAGTCAAATGGAATGGAACAGAATGGAACAACTATATCAATTTTCGGGATTATCTGAACTGCCATCCTGACCAGGCAATGCAATATGATGCCTGTAAGAAAAAACTGGCGTTACAATTTCCAGATGACCGAAGAAGCTATACGGAAGGTAAGCAGGAATTCATAGAATGCCTGCTGAAAGAAGCGTATGTATGGAGACAGCGGCAGGAAATATAGAGAAAGCAAAGAGACAATGGGGGTAAAAAAGCAAAGGACGGCAATGAGTCAACTGCTGATTCCATGCACGCAAAAGCGGGTGTGTCAGTGATTGAAAAGGCTTCATAGATCTTGACAAACGATGAAAATTTGAATAGAATAATCTCAGAAACCAAGAAACCAAGAAACCAAGAAACCAAGAATATTGTTTCTTTGAATTGCATATGATAGAGAAGGGGAATATAGTAATGCCGGCAACGATGACGAAAGGTAGAGTTCCTATGGAAGTGAAAAAATTGAGCATTTCTGCGAAGCGGCAGATTACAATCCCACAGAAATTTTTTACTATGCTGGGGTTTGATACAGAGGCAGAATGTACCGTGCGTGGAAATGAACTGGTTATTCGTCCTGTCAGAACCAATACAGGAGGAGAGTTCGCGGAGCAGATTCTGGCGGACTTGATTGCCAGTGGGTACAGTGGCAATGATCTGCTGGAGCGCTTTAAAAAGGCACAGGGGCAGGTACGCCCAGCGGTGGAAGCAATGCTTGTGGACGCAGAGCGGGCTGCATCTTCAGAATCTGGTCATATATCTTATGAAGATGTTTTTGGTACGGAGGATGAGGAATGACGGATGTGCGTTTTCTTCCGCCTGTAGCAAAATTCATCAAAAAACTGAAAGATAAGAAATTGAAGATGCTGTATCAGGAAGCGGTTGATAAGATAAGAAGGGATCATACAGTCGGGGAAGCAAAAACCGGGGATTTGTCTGGTGTATATGGGTATGATATTTATTACAATAGGACAAATTATGAGTTGGCATATACAGTAGAGTATCTGGAGGATAAGGTGATTGTTGTGATTATGGCCGGAACCAGGGAGAATTTCTATAACCAATTGAAGCAATATATGAGAAAAATTTAGGCAGGATAGATGTATAAATTCTTTAGGTTAGAATTGATGATGGGGTAAACGAAAAAGCAGTTTTGGCATTCCAGTGAACTGTTCCTTCGTTTACACTATTTTTGAATTGGCCTAATTGAACAAAGCGAGCTTTTTTCTTCGCGATATTCTCCGGGCAGACTTCCAAAGATTTGCTTGAACTTTCGATAAAAGAAACTCATATTCTGGTAGCCGATATAATTCGCGATCTCGGTAACTGCCATCTCAGAGTTGTCTAAAAGGCGCTTTGCAACAGTTAGCTTTTGCTGACAGACAAGTTCATTATAAGAAAACCCCGTATGCTTCTTTAAAAGAGAAGACAGATAGGTAGGATTGAGGCCGAAGTCTTTGGCAGCGGCACTGAGAGAACTGTCTTTGTAGTTGTTTTCAATATAATGCAGCAACGGCAGGATATAACTGTTATTATGGCGGCTGTCTTTCTGTTCAGAACTAACATCCATAACATTGACTAATTCAGAAAGGATCAGGGAGAAAAGACCATTTAGTATGTCGAGACTTGCAAAAGAAGGCTCATGCCATTCACATAAAAATTCTTGAATGAATAAGCTGAGTCGTCGGCTGTTTTCGGAATGAAACAGGTAGAAATTGTTTTTTCTGCCGGAGATGTTAAAGGCATTGACAAAGAAGCTTGAGACAATGCTGGATGAAGGCAGTCTGGTGAAAAAGTTGGAAGTCAAATATTTCTGCCCCAGTGCGATCTGCACTAAAATATCCTTTTCTCCTAAAGCTTCAATCGTATGTATAATACCCGGCTTCATAAGTAAGAGCTGTCCTTCTTTCATGGGATATCTTTTGCCATGGATCACTTGTGTACAGCTTCCAGAATACATGTAACTGATTTCGATCCAGTCGTGAATGTGATATGGATAATCCCGGAATCGTGAATGTTTTCTGACAAGATAAGGCATGGCATTGTTCTCGATGAAAATATTAGCATAAGAAAACTGAAGAACATCTTTTCCGCCTATATTAAGGTGGGTAAATTGTTCCAGTTTTTCATCTTCAATTCCACTTCTGTATTTCTCTTCACTATTAGTGATAAAAAACAGGCGGTGTTTCAGTTCATTAGGCGTCATCTCTTTTTCTCCCTTTATTTCATCATATAAAAAAACTGTGATTTGGTCAATAATATTGTAGGAATAAGATATATAAAATTTCTAAATATATACTTACAATATAGAAAATCAGATCTGAACCAAGTATTTGAAACTGGCCATGAAAAGGTCATGAAAGGAGAACGATATGGCGAGTAAAGCTGATGCGAAAAAAATATTGGAACTTGTGGGGGGAAAAGAGAATGTCGCAAGTGTGACACACTGTGCGACAAGGCTCAGAATTCGTCTGAAAGATGAAAACAGGGAAACTATTGAGGAGATTAGAAAGATCCCCGGTGTGCTGGGAATCCAGAAAAATGTCGGAGAACTACAGGTGATAATCGGTCCTGCGGTAGGAGATGTGTATCAGAAATTTATTGAGAACGGCGGATTTGCAGTTTCTAAAAAGATCAATGAGAATCTTGATGGGGAGAAAGGGAGTGGCGTTAAGGCAATTATCAATACTTTTTTTGAGGTGATGACTGGATGTATTTCTCCGGTGGTATATGCTTTCATTGTCATGGGTATGTTTAAATCCATTTCGGCAATTTTTGGACCTTCCCTGCTAGGGTGGATGTCTGCGGAATCGGATGTATACATACTGTTGGAAGGGGTCAGCAGTGCAATAACTTATTTTCTTCCGTTTTTGCTGGCGTATAGTTCTTCGCAAAAACTGGGTGCAACGACCACGGTTTCGCTTGTGCTGGCTGCGATTTTAGTTTCCCCAACAATTTTGGGGATTGTTGCCGCCGGAGAGCCGTTTAAAGTATTTGGGCTGTTTCCAATGACGCTGATCGATTACAGTTCAACATTCTTGCCGATTATTCTTATTGTGGCGGTGCAGGTTTATGTAGAAAAACTGTTGAAAAAGATTATTCCGGACGTGGTGAAGACAATATTAGTTCCTACACTTACGGTTGCTGTTATGGCTGTTCTTGGCTTGTGTATTCTCGGTCCTTTAGGCCAGTGGCTGGGCAATGGTCTTGCAGGTGCGGTTATGTTGTTGAGCGAGCATGCGGGTTGGCTGGAAGGAGCCTTGGTCGGAGCGCTGTATGTATTTATGGTTGCTTTCGGTTTAGGCGGACCGGTTTTCCTGGCAACTTTTGCGGTTTATACACAGACGGGTGCTGACTATCTCTATTTCCCGTACATGGTGTTATACGGCATGGCTCTGGTTGGCGTGAATCTTAGTTACATTATCAGGAATAAGGCTGCAGATGAAAAGCAGACCGGTATCGTTGCGCTGGCCTCACAGCTTTTGGGCGGCGTCTCGGAACCGACGATCTATGGAGTATTGTTCAGAAATAAAGTATGTTTGATCGTTGAGGTTGTGGCCTGCGCGATTGCCGGATTTTATTGCGGTCTGACACATACTGCTGTTATCGGAATGACCTTTGGGCTGCCGGTGGTGGGTTCTTTCCTCTGCTTTTCTGGCTCTACTACGGCAAATATGGTAAACGGATGCATTTCTGTTGCAATCGCGTTCATTCTTGCAATGGTGGGAACACTGATTTTCTACAGAGGAAAAACGGAATAGCAAACGGGCTGGCCGGGGATGATGATTTCCGGCCGGCAGATAAAAAGAAAGGATCTGAAGTATGAAAAAATTTCCTAAAAATTTTTTGTGGGGCGGAGCCACTTCGGCAAGTCAGATTGAGGGCGGATACAGGGAGGGGGGCAAAGGATTATCAATTCACGATGTCCGCACCGCAGGTGGCATAAATGTGCCACGGTATTATACTTATATTGATAAAAACGGTAATCCAGGCAAATATGCCGAATTGATGGAACTGTTGCCGGAAGGGGCAAAATATGCCCTGCATGAAAAGGAATATTATCCGAATCATACGGCAGTTGATTTCTATCACCGCTATAAAGAAGACATAAAGATGATGGCGGAGATAGGCTTTAAAGTCTTCAGAATGTCTGTGGACTGGGCAAGAATTTATCCTACAGGTATAGAGGAAGATCCTAATCAGGAAGGGCTTGCTTTTTACAGAAGAGTGTTTGAAGAACTTCACAGATATCATATCGAACCGCTGGTGACGATCTGGCATGGTGAGACGCCGCTATATATTGAGAATGAACTGGACGGCTGGGCAAACAGAAAGACAATAAAATTATTTAAGAAATATGCAGAAACACTTTTCAAAGAGTATAAAGGGCTGGTGCGCTACTGGCTGACTTTCAACGAAATCAATAACGCCCTGATGTTTCTGGACATTATGCCGTCAGAGGCGGCAAAAAAGGATGCAGAGCGTACTTTCACTTTACTGCATAACCGTTTGTTGGCCAGCGCCGAGATCGTAAAACTTGGGCATGGGATTGATCCGGAAAACAAGATCGGCTGTATGATATGTTACGGTGAAAGCTATCCGGCGACCTGTAACCCGAAGGATGTTATCGCCAATATGGAGATGATGCAGAAACAGGAATTCTACTGCGGCGATGTACAGATAAGAGGCGCTTATCCGGCGTTTGCGGAAAGAATATGGGAGAAGTATGGCGTGGAGATGGATATAAGAGAGGAAGACAAGAAAATACTGAAAAACGGTACGGTTGATTATTTCAGTTTCTCCTATTACTGTACTTCGTTAGTCACATCCGATGAAAAAACAAATGCGGAAATGGTGAAAGGCAATTTTACGGCAGGTATTAAGAACCCCTACCTTGAATATACAAAATGGGGGTGGGCAGTCGATGCGGATGGTTTACGGCATTCACTGAATGAGATATACGGGCGTTACCAGATACCGGTCATGGTGGTGGAAAACGGGCTTGGCGCAGCAGATACGGTGGAAGCGGACGATAGCATTCATGACGACTATAGAATTGACTACCATAGAAAGCACATAAACGCTTTAAGGGAAGCGATACATGACGGCGTGGAATTGATTGGTTACACAACCTGGGGATGTATTGATGAGATCAGTATGGTTACCGGTGAGATGGAGAAACGATATGGTGTTATTTATGTTGACAGGGATAACGCAGGAAACGGAACGCTTAAAAGACTGAAAAAGGATTCCTTTTACTGGTACAAAAAAGTGATTGAGTCAAATGGGGAAGATCTGGATTAGAGTGAAATTATATTGGAAAGTATCTGTTTTAGGGCACAATTATATATGAAACGGCATACAAGGACAGGAAATCATGAAACAATTTCTTGTCCTTTTGCGTCTGCTGTCTGAAACTTCGGATATCGGAACATAGAATTTATCCACCGATCCCGGATTTTTTTTTATGGAAATATTCTTAAATTACTTTATAATGAAATGGATTAATCAAGAAGCGCTAAGTTTTTTTGGTGCACATAGCGGAAAGTGCGGAGGTTCTCGAAAAAAGCTGCGCAGAAATAGGGTCAAGATTGTGGATGGTTCGCAGACACAAATTGCTTATGCGCTGAAATACAGCGCAGAAAAGGAGTAAAATATGGAAGAAAAGCATCAGTATCGTTCGATTGAAAAGATATTTCAATCGGTGGAAAAAATGTTGAAGGATGAACCAAAGATTTTTGAAATGTTTAAGAACTGCTACGCAAATACTTTGAATACTACAGTGAAAAAAATGGCAGACGGAACGACCTATGTGATTACCGGGGATATTCCGGCGATGTGGCTGCGGGATTCGACAGCACAGCTTCGCCCTTATCTGGTGGCGGCGAAAGAGGAACCTGAAATTGCAGACATCCTTATAGGCTTGTCAAAGCGTCAGTTTTCCTGTATCCGGATAGATGCATATGCCAATGCGTTTAATGAACAGGATAATGGAAACTGCTGGGAGCATGACGAGACGGAGATGAATGGATGGGTGTGGGAACGAAAATATGAGGTAGATTCCCTTTGCTATCCGCTTCAACTGGCATATTTGATTTGGAAAAATACAGGCCGTACGGATCATTTTAATGAGGGATTCAAAGCGGGGGCGGAAAAGATTATAGAGGTGTTTCGCACAGAACAGTATCATGAGGAAAAGTCCCCTTATCATTTTATAAGGAGGAATACGTATTTTAAAGATACGCTTTCAAGAGAAGGAAAGGGGGCCTTGGTAAAGCCGGGTATCGGTATGACCTGGTCAGGATTCCGGCCCAGCGATGATGCCTGTATCTGTGGGTATCTGGTGCCCTCCAACATGTTTGCGTCCGTGGTACTCGGGTATCTGGAAGAAATCGCGGAAGAGGTTTTTCATGATATAGAACTGAAAAATATGGCGAATGCATTAAAAAAAGAAATTTATGAAGGAATCGAGTCTTATGGAATCACGAGGACCGGGGAGTTCGGAGAGGTGTATGCATATGAAACGGATGGATATGGCCAGTATAATTTGATGGATGACGCCAATGTGCCAAGCCTGCTCTCCATGGAATATATGGGGTACAAGGGGAAAGACAGGAAGGTGGCTGAAAATACAAGGCGGTTCATCTTAAGCGAGGCCAATCCCTATTACTATGCGGGAAGGAAGGCGGCAGGCATTGGGAGTTCCCACACGCCAACGAGATATATCTGGCACATTGCGTTGGCTATGGAAGGGCTGACTGAGAAAGCGAAGGAGAAGAAATTGGAGATTCTTCGGCTGCTTGCGGAAACCAGCGGGGGTACAGGGCTGATGCATGAAGGATTTCATGCGGATGATGATACCAGATATACCAGGGAATGGTTTTCGTGGGCAAATGCTATGTTCAGCGAACTGGTATTGGATTACTGCGGGTATCGTGTGAGGGATTGAGCGTATGATACTGATGCCGGCCGAGTTTTTGCGCTGTGGGGTGCTGCGTTGAAAAAAGCATGGAAATACCGGGGCCTGATGTGGAAAACCGGGTGGAGACGGGATTTACGTGTATGGTGAAGTGTGACGCCGGATAGGAGAACCGTAAAGATATGGATAAAGTTCACCAAAACTAGAATTCTCTGAATTGATATATTTCAGCTGCCATAATAAAATATGGTTATAAGGCAGTTAATTCCAACATCCAAGAAGGAAAGGATTTTAAGGAGGAGTTCGGTTATGTTTTTAACAGACAGAAAATTGGAAAGGCGCATCAGCGAGATAGAGCAGTATAGATATAGGGATATTATTGAGTTGAAAAGTTTTTTGGCAGCGGAGGATAACCAGGGGGTTGTTAATCCTAAGCTTCCAACATTTACAGAATGTAAAACCTTAGAGGTGGGGCAGACGTGGAAGGGGCGGGATAAGTTTCTCTGGCTGCATAAAGATATACATATTCCTTCGGAATGGAACGGGAAAAAAGTAGTCGGTATCTTTGATTATGGAAATACCGGAGCCGGCAATAATTCCGGTTTTGAATCTATGATTTACGTGAATGGGAAAATGTACCAGGGGGTTGATGTGAATCACAAGGAGGTATTTTTTGAAGATTCACTGTGCGGAACGGATGTGGATGTTACTTTCCGCCTGTGGTCAGGCCTGGAAGGGGGCGGGGTTCCCAAAGACCAGGAGCATCGGATCGCACGGGCTGACCTGGCGTGGCTGGACGAAAAGGTGGATGACTTTTACTATATGGCATCTATGGTGTGGCAGACAATAAAGGAATTGGATGAGTCGCAGCCAATCCAGCATGAACTTCGAAGGGCATTGGACAGTGCATGCCACTGTATTGACTGGTCATATCCTGGCAGCGGGGAATTCTATGAGACGGTGCATCAGGCAGACGATGAACTGAACAAAAGTATCGATGCAATGGATAAGAATTCTATGATAAATGTATATTGCGTGGGCCATACCCACATCGATGTGGCATGGCTTTGGCGGCTAAAGCATACGAGGGAAAAATGCTCCCGCTCATTTTCCACAGTGCTGCGTCTGATGGAAATGTTTCCGGAATATATTTTTCTGCAGACACAGCCGCAGCTGTATGAGTATATGAAAGAAGAGTTCCCGGAGATTTATGAAAAGATTAAGGAAAAAGTGAAGGAAAACCGCTGGGAAGCGGATGGCGGTATGTGGGTGGAAGCCGACTGCAACCTGACGAGCGGTGAGTCCCTGACAAGGCAGATTCTGATTGGGAGCAAATTTATTAAAGACGAATTCGGTAAAGAGGTGGAGTATTTGTGGCTTCCGGATGTGTTCGGTTATTCGTGGGCGCTTCCGCAGATTTTGAAAAAAGCCGGAATCGATACTTTTATGACAACCAAAATCAGCTGGAATCAATATAACCGTATGCCCCATGACACATTCATGTGGAAGGGAATCGACGGCAGCGAAGTACTGACCCATTTTATCACCACACCGGAGCCGTGGAATGAACCGGGTTCCTGGTTTTATACTTATAACGGGAAACTGCTTCCCAAAACAGTAAAGGGCATATGGGATGCATATAGTGAAAAGCAGATAAATAAAGATTTGTTAATATCATTCGGCTTTGGGGATGGCGGCGGCGGTGTAAACCGTGATATGTTGGAATACCGCAGAAGGATAGATAAGATTCCGGGCCTGCCCAATTTGAAGATGTCCACGGCGGGGGAATATTTCCGCAAGCTGCACGACACGGTGGAAAATACCAATCAGTATGTCCATACATGGGATGGGGAGTTATATCTGGAATATCATCGGGGAACCTACACCAGCCAGGGGTATAACAAGCGCATGAACCGTAAGATGGAACTGCTTTACCGCAAGGCTGAGTGGCTGACCGTGATGGATGCCCTCCTGGCAGGGGATATCGGGAAAGCAAAGCAGGAAGAACTGACAAAAGGATGGAAACATATTTTAACCGATCAGTTCCATGATATTATTCCGGGGTCATCCATCCATGAAGTTTATGAGGATTCCAGGGAGGATTACGCATATATTGAAAAAATTGCCCGGGGAGTGGAGCAGGTGGCATATGAGAATGTGGTGGAACACAAAGACGGTATATATACGGTGTTCAATGCTTCCGGCTGGGTTATGGATGAGGTAATAACTGTTCCGGGCAATGGGGAAGGAATCTATAAAGATAAAGACGGGAAGGAACTTGTTTCACAGAGGGGGCATGGGGTTACTTATGTAGAGGTGAAAGCGGTTCCTGCAATGGGAACGAAAAGAATTGTTTTCGAGGAAACGAAGAGGGATGTACCCAAGGCGGCCTTTACGGTTAACGGCAGGGAAATAGACACGCCTTATTATCAGATCTCGCTGAATCAGTATGGACAGATTACGAGGCTATACGATAAGACTTATGACCGTGAGGTAATGTCTAAGGGCCGGAGGGGAAATGTGCTCCAGGTATTTGAGGATAAGCCTCTGGATAACGATGCATGGGATATTGATATTTTTTATCAGGATAAGATGCGGGAAATTACGGATCTCACTACATTTGAGATTACGGAAATGGGGCCGTTAGTTATGAATATCCACATGGAATGGAAATATATGAATTCTTATATTAAGCAGGATATGGTTCTATACAGCGGTGACAGAAGAATTGACTTTAGGACGAATGTAGACTTCCATGAGCGGCATCAGCTTTTGAAAGCAGCATTTCCGGTGGATATCCGGTCAACCTACGGGACCTATGATGTACAATACGGCAATGTAAGGCGGCCCAACCATTGGAATACTAGCTGGGATATGGCGAAGTTTGAGACAGTGGCCCATAGATGGGCGGATTTGTCGGAGCGGAATTATGGCGTAAGCATATTGAATGACTGCAAGTATGGCCATGATATTAAGGACAATGTGATGAGGATTTCCTTGCTGAGGGCGGGAACCCATCCGGATTACCTGCAGGACCAGGGAGAACATACTTTTACCTATTCCTTGCTGCCTCACAGGGGAGACTTTGTAGAAGGAAAGGTGGTGCAGGAAGCCTTCGCATTAAATGGTCCCATGGAAGTGGTGGCAGGGGAAAGCGCTTTAGCTTATGAGAGTTTCTTATCCATCGACAATGAGCAGGTGGAAGTGGATGCAGTGAAAAAATCGGAAGACGGGAAATATATAGTGATTCGTTTCCATGAGTTCGCAGGTTCAAAACAGAATGTGGCATTGAAACCGGGATTTGCATGGCAGGCATGGGCGGAATGCGATTTAAGGGAGCGAATCAATATACTGTTTATTGTTTCAAACTTGCCGGTGCTGTTATTTCTTTTATTTGTTGGTGCAGCGCAAATCCGGGAATGCCTTCCGTTGTTTCTGCTGTGCCTTGTTCCCATGGCCCCGGCCCTATCTTCGGTCATGTATGGGATGAATCGTTTGATTCACGGAGCGGAAGGCGGGGCATTTCACGACTATAAGAAGGGTTATTGTACGGACTTTTTTCAAAAGATAGGGCTTGGTGCGGGGCAGATGCTTGTGATTTTGCTTTGCTGGACAAATATAGAATTTTTTACATTACAAGTAAGAAGCTTTCCGCTCACCATTGTATTTATCATATTATTTGCGGCAGCGGTTCTTGTGACGCCGAATCTGTATATGCTGGCAAGCCGCTATCAGATGAAGAATATGCAGATAGCTAAAGCGGCGGTCGTCCTTTTGATTGGGAAACCAGTATTTACTTTGGGGAATGTAGTAGCACTAGGCATTGTGCTGGCAGCTTTTGAGATATCTGCAGGGACAACGGTGCTGTTTATGGGGAGTATTTACGGATTTCTGGTGATGTTCATGAATCAGGGCATTATGAGGGAACTGGAAAATAGATAGAAACAGGGATTTGAGGAAATGCAGGAGAAAGATGCATTTCCTCTTTGTGCTGTGTGCAAAGAGGCAGATGTGAATAGGGCATGTGCTCTCGAAAAAATATCCTCAGAAATTTGTACATGCCAGTACACCAGGCAGATTATGGTATATCCGGAGGAAGAAAGAATGGATAGGAAGGGTTCAAAACAGTTGTACAATAAGCTGCTGTTTATTGATACGGTGATTCTGGTCTGCGCCATATCGGCAATGGTCACTTATTTTTATACCAGCACGAAAAACCGTTTTTTGGAGCAAAACCTCAATTATACGGAGATGATGAGCGAGTCGGTGGCTTCCTATCTGGAGGATTCTTCTGATATTGCGGAATATATCCATGAGGATTTGTACAAATCGGATATGGAACTGAAGGATGCTCTGCACTATATGACAGACGATCCTTCGGACTATCAGAAATACCGGCTTGATACTTACAGCGAAAACAAAATCAGTGAGTATAGAGGGGTTGAAAAGTTTTTTCTGGATGCATTGCAGGCATATGAAAGCTTGAATTACATCATGCTTTATAGTTATGAAAGGGATGAAATTACAGCCTACACAAGGGATGGCAAATGTTACAGAAGAGAGGGGGAGGAAGTTTTTAAAAGTCAATTTGAAAAGGGCGATTTGGCAGGGGAAGACAGTTTTTGTTATTTGAAGGAGATACGCGAGCCGGCAACAATGCAGGTGAAAGGGTGTATGATTCTTGGATTTTGGAGTGATAGATTCGAGACTATCCAGAAATATTACTCCCGTGGGGAATTGATTGTCTATAATGACGCAGGTACGGAGGTATTTGCTTCTTCCCGGGAACATGTTATTGCGGATATTATTAACGCTGAGGATAAGGGGATTCTGGAAGATGTGCTGGGGCCTTATGTGGAGCATATACAGGATGGGCCGTATCATGCCGTCTGCTATCTGGAAAAAAAGCGGGCGGCCAGGGTGCCGGCGTCTATTATAATTATGATTCTGGCAGTAGGAATAGCTGTGATGATTCTGGGGGAATTTTTTGTAAGGTATCATTTGCAAAAGCTTGCCAAAAGGCTGAACAGGATATTGGATAGGATGGCCCAGGTAATGAGCGGGGATTTGAGCATGCGCATACCCGCCGATAAAAACGGGGATGAACTGGATGTGATTTCCCAATGCTTTAATGAGATGTGCGTTAACTTAGATGAACATATTAAAAGGCGCTATCTGGCGGAAATCGAGCAGAAGGACGCGGAAATGTCGGCCCTCCAAAGCCAGATAAACCCTCACTTTTTGTATAATACGCTGGAGGCGATACGTATGAAGGCTATCTGCAATGGAGACAGGGAAGTGGGGAAAATGCTTTATAGCCTGGCGGTTACTTTTCGGGCGCAGATTAAAGAAGCGGATGTGATTACGCTGGCGCAGGAACTGCATTACAGCAAAAAATATATGGAATTGTTCGAATTCCGTTATCAAAATCAATTTCAGTCTGTGGTGGAATGCCCGGAGGAATACCTGCAGGCGCCGGTGATAAAATTCGTGCTGCAGCCTGTGATTGAAAATTATTTTATCCATGGCATACGTATGAAGGAACAGGATAATTTTATACATATTTTTGTGGAAAAGGAGGAGGGCTATAGGATTATCGTGGAGGACAACGGGAAAGGCATGACGGAGGAGGAAATCAAGGCAAAAAATAAAGAATTGGATGAGGATATCATGAAGAAACAGGCTTCGATTGGGATATCCAATGTAAACCGGAGGCTGAAAGCCGTTTATGGAAAGGAATACGGAATCCATATGGAGGCCAGGCCGGAGGGAGGCCTTAGGGTTATTTTACGGTTCCGGCCAGAAGAGGGTATTGAGAGGAAAGATTGAAAATAAAAATTTCCGGGGCCAAGTTTGTGACGGCACGGCATCCACAAACTTACCATGGGTAAAGCCCGGGAAATGGCGGAACGAGGAAGCCGTGCAGAAATGGAGATAACCATGAAGAAAGTAATGATAGTGGAAGATGAAGAATTGATTTTACAGGGGATACGAAATATTCTGGATTGGGAAGCCCTTGGGCTGGATGAATTTGGAAAATCACTGTATACCGGAAGTGTAGACCCGGAAGAATATCTGCCCAAACTGCAGGAAAAATTAGAGACCACAGGAATCGATAAGGTTATCGACGAGATGCAGAGACAGATTGACGAGTGGAAAACAAAGTAGGGTAAAGAATTAAATATTTTCCTCCTGGAAAGAAAATAAGCCAAATGTCATGTTCATAGCATGGGATTTGGCTTATTTGTTTGCCGTTGTGAATTTTCCTTCTTTTATGTTATTATCGTATAATTTGTAGTTTTATTGGGGAAAATAATCGTATTTTCAGAAAAAATATGGACAGGTATAATGAAAAAAAGAAGCAGCAAAAGCTAATCAAAAGAAAGGGGGGAGATAAATGGATTTTATTACGGAATATGGAGAAAAATTAACAGAAACACTGAAACAAATTTGGACAAAGGAACGGGAGCGTATGGAATGTGCGGGAGGAATATTGGCAGATAGCCTTGTGGCAGGAGGTATGCTGTACGTTTTTGGATGTGGCCATTCTCACATGGTATCGGAAGAGCTATTCTACCGTGCAGGGGGACTTGGTGCAGTCTGTCCTGTTTTTGAGACCAGCACTATGTTGCATGAAGGCGCTGCAAAAAGCAGTAGGGTTGAACGGATGAGCGGCTATGCAGAATTGGTGATGGAGAGGTATCCTATGGTTTCCAAGGACTGTTTTCTTGTTGTATCCAATAGTGGCATTAATCCATTTGCCATTGAAATGGCACAGATTGCATTGGAACGTCAGGTAAAAGTATTAGGGATTTCTTCTTTTGCGTATAAGACAAAGCCTTCGCGTCATAAAGATGGCCTGCATCTACAGGAAGTATGCGATATATGTATTGATAATCATGTTCCGGATGGAGATGCTGCCATTACAGTATGTACGGATGGAACGAAAGCTGGCCCTATATCCAGTATCGCATCTTTGGCAATTGCGGATACCATTATGCTGTCTGCATGTCAAAAACTCCGTGAGCGGGGGATAGAACCGGAAGTATTCCGGAGTGGAAATTGTGTAGGAGGGGATATACATAACCAAAAGTTAATCCAGCGTTTTGGTGCGCGTGTGCGCAGTCTTTAAGGGAGTGAAATGTGAACAGGAAAACAGTCTTAATCCTTAAATATCTGATGGACGGAAATCCTCATAAGGTAACAGATTTGGCCGAATATTTAAAGCTTTCACCAAGGCTGGTGCGTTATGAATTGGAAGAGGCCTATGCATTTTTGGAGAAAGAAGGATTTCCTCTTCCCAAACACCAAGGTTCTACAGGTGTATGCATGAGGCTGAGCATGCAACAGCAGGAATTATTAAGAAACAGGCTTGCCAGTTTAAGTACTTACGATTATGTTATGACTTCTTCCGAAAGGCGATGTATTATGCTGCTTTTGATGTTGGCCAGCGGAGATCGTCCGTTGACAGGGCAGTACTTTGCAGACCAGATGAGTGTCAGTAAAAGCAGCATAGATAAGGATATGAATCTTCTGAAAGCAGATTTGGAAGGAAGTGGGGTAAGGCTGGAAAGTCGGGTAAGCAAGGGCAGTTCCCTGGAGGGGGATGAATGGTGTATACGTAATCTGGGTGTCCGAATGTTGGAACAGCACCTAAACTTTGCCGGCTGGTATCAAAAGCAAAGGGGGCAGGAAAGTGCGGATATGGTTGAACGCTTTGCACATAAGCTTTTTTGTGATGAAACCATGCCGAGTCTGTTTAAAATTATGCAGGAACAGGAAACGGGCGGCGATGGAAAATGGCTTGCTTATGATTCGTTCCGAAGGATTGTTCTGACCTTGGCAGTTGCTTTGGTTCGGGTGCGTAAAGGTAGAGAAATGAACAGTATGCCACCCAGTATGTTCTTGGTAAAAACAACAAATGAATATATATATGCAATGCAAATAGCAAAGAGGATTGGGGAACAGTTTGAGGTTTATCTGTCTGATAAAGAAATTTGTGCGTTGGCTCTTCTGCTTATCAGTGCTGAACATGTTACGCCTGAGCCCTATTTGAAGGATAATTGGGTAGAGGTTCAGGTATTGCTGGATTGTCTGGTACGTAGCATGAGCAGTGAAATGGGGATTGATTTTACAAGGAGTGCAGAGCTTTACCAGTCATTGCATCAACCCCTTGGTTCCGCTGTATTTTGTCTTCGACATGGAATCTCTCGGATGAACCCTAATTTGCCGGAAATTAAAAGGGAGTACAGGGAATGCTTTGATGCCCTTATACGGGTGGTGGAAAAACTGCATAGTGAGTTGCTTAGCGGTATTTCAGAAGATGATTTGGCTTGGCTGACTTTGCCCTTTTGTGCTTTGGCAGAACAACAAAAAAGGAGTGCAGCGACATGTAAAGTGGCGATTGTATGTGTGCATGGTGTAGGTACGGCGAATTTACTTCGGGAAGCGGTCAGCTCCAGATTTCCCAATATACGGATAGCAGCCACTTTGACCTGCTCAGACATGGAAAAATTGGAAGGGCTGGGAATAGATTTTATCATTAGCAGCATACTTCTTCCAGCGTGTACATTGCCATGGGTCAAAATATCCGCTATTCCTACGGAGCAGGACTGGGAAAATATCGGCAGGATGATATTGAAGTATTCGGTCAGTAAGACAGTTTCCGATGAAGCGTCTGATATATTCAGAGATGTGATGGATGTGGTACAAAGGCATTGTCAGATTGATGATATGGAAAAATTTACTTCCGGTCTTGCTTCCTGCCTGGAATCAAATGGTCTTTCCATACCAATGGAACGTATACAGCCCTCACTGGCCTCATTGCTTACGCCGGATAAGCTACGGTGCTGCCAGTACGCTGCGGATTGGGAGGATGCAGTATGCCAGGCCTGTAACATACTTGTTGAATCGGGAGATGCTACGGAAGAGTTTAGGGATTCTGCTATATACAGCGTGAAAAAAGCAGGCCCTTATGTAGTTATTATGCCGGGGGTAGTCCTGGTACATGGGGATATAGGGAAAGGCGTGGAAAAACTATCCATGAGTATGGTTACATTGAAAAAGGCAGTCTATTTCCAGCATCCCTCCAATGATCCGGTATGGTTGGTTTTTTGCTTGGCGCCTATTGATAGTTGGTCTCATATTCATGCTCTGAGAGGGCTTTTAAATTTATTAAAACACATAACCGTACAGGATCTTTGCGAAGCAGAGACGCCACAAAAGCTGTATGAGTATTTGAGGGAAAGCGGTGAATCGTTATGTTCATGAAAGATTATGTAAGTGTAGAAACTACTGCGCTGAAACAGTGCGTAGGAAGCTGGGAAGAGGCTGTCCGTTGTGCCGGCAGGCTATTGGAGGAGGCCGGAACCATTAAAGACGCGTATACAAACGCTATGGTCACATTAGTAAAAGAGTTGGGGCCTTATATCGTTGTTATGCCAGGGGTGGCATTGGCTCATGCAAGGCCGGCTGGAAATGTGTGGAAAAACAGTATTGCTATTATAACATTAGAGGAAGGGGTGAACTTTGGCAACGAATCGAATGATCCTGTCTTCATTGTGTTTGCTGTCGCAGCACGCAATGACGATGAGCATCTTGATCTATTTCAGGCAGTGGCGGAATTTCTCGAAAAAGAAGAAAATGTAGAACGGCTCAGGAAGGCCAGGACATTCCAGGAAATCGGGTTTTAGGAAACAGGGAAAGGAGTATTCTTATGGAACAAATGCTTGAAAAACTAAAAGGCGGGCTGATTGTTTCCTGTTATGCAGGATATGATTTTAATAAGGAAATGGGAATGCCCCAGACAATGGCATGCATGGCTCAAAGCTGCATTGCCGGTGGGGCAAAGGCGATTCGGACAAATTGGGAAAATGTTGCTGCTATAAAAAAGGCCGTAGAGGTGCCGGTAATCGGTATAAAGAAAGTATATAGAAGTGGTGATATGGTCACTGGCGACTTTCGGATTACACCTACATTAAAAGAGGTGGAGGAACTGCTGGAGGCAGGCGCGGATGGGATTGCCATAGATGGAACAATCCGAGAGAGGTACGATGACCAGACATTGGAGGCATTTATACATACAATTAAAAAGGAATTTAGTACTTTTATCATTGCAGATATTTCTACTGTGGAGGAAGGGGTTGCGGCATGGAATTATGGAGCGGATATGGTGGGAACTACCCTGTCGGGATACACTCCTTATTCAAAAAACCCATTACCCTTTGGGCAGCTGCCAAGTCCGGAGCCGGATTATGAAATTATTCATGACCTGCGTGCGGCCGGAGTAAAACATATTGTAGCTGAGGGGCGAATTACCAATGGCGTAAAAATGAGGAAAGCATTGGAGGCAGGCGCCCATAGCGTAGTGATTGGAACCTCTATTACAGAACCGCGTAAAATCGTTAAAACGATACTTATGGATGCATTTGATATAGTGTGAAGAGACGTTTGAGAAAAGGAGGAGCTTATGCAGGCATGGCAACAGTATTTTAAGGTGATGAATGGAGTAGTGGAAAATGCATATCGGACACAGGGAGACAATATCATGGAGGCTTCCCGTATCCTTTCCGAATGTACCAAAAATGATGGGTTAATCCATGCATTCGGCTGTGGACATTCCGGACTTGTGACAGAGGATGTATTCTGGCGAAGCGCAACATTGGCCAACGTACATGCTATTTTTGAATCGGCGGTATCTGGTATTAACGAGATAACCAAAACCAGTCAACTGGAAAAAGTGGAAGGCATTGGCAGGATAATTTTTGAATATAATCGGATTGCGCCTCCGGATGTGTTGATATGCTTTTCCAATTCGGGTAATAATGCTGGTACGGTGGATATGGCTCTGTCAGCGAAGGAAAAAGGAATCCCAGTAATTGCTTTTACGAATGTAGAATACGCAAATCAGCTGACTACCCAGCATTCCAGCGGGAAAAAGTTAAAAGATATTGCGGATGTGGTTATTGATAATTGCTCCCTGATTGGTGATGCAGCTGTAGAATTGCCTGGGTTGGATGTGAAAGTAGGAGCGACCTCTACCATCCCGGTGGTTTACCTCCTGGCTGCGCTTTTAGTACAAACTTGTGACAATTTGCTGAAGGACGGCATTGTGCCGGATGTGTATTACAATGGCCATCTGGCTTATGAGAGGGATAATGTGAAAGAACATAATGATGCATTGGTGAATAAGTATTATCGAAGAATGCGGAATTTGTAAGGTGGGGGAAGTGATGGTTGCCTAAGGGAGTCCGATTTGAAACGGACACAAATTAATGAAGTCCTAGAGACGTTTTTTCTGAAAGGGGGGAAATGCAATGAAAGAATTTAAAGTACTGACTGTGTGCGGTGCAGGCGTGGGCACCAGTACGCTGCTGCGTATGAATATTAATGATGCCTTCAAGTCTTTTCAGCTTCCGTTCCGTGTAAAAGTAGAAAATACAAGCCTGTCACGCGCAAAAGGAACATCTTGTGATTTGATTGTTACTTTTGAGAGCTTTGCGGCGGAGGCGCATAAGTTTTGTCCAGATGTAATTGTGATTCAGAATCTTATGGATAAAAAGGAGCTGATAGCAAAAATTCAAGACTATTTGACAGGAAAAAATCTAATATAATGGATTGCGCTGATGCGCAAACACATACTTGCTCTTCGAAGAAGAGGAGGTATCGTCACGGTGAGTAAGCTATCAATTTCCTGACGGAATTTGGTGATATATAATATAAGGAGGAACATACTATGAGTGCTGTATCAGGAATTGTTCATTTTATCACAACTTATATATTTAACCAGCCTTTTATTTTACTAGGGCTCGTAGCAATGGCAGGGTTAATCTTGCAGAAAAAGCCTATGCAGGATGTGATCATCGGATCTTTGAAGACAGGTGTTGGTTATTTAATCTTATCCCAGGGAACTTCTTTGCTTGCAGGTATTGTTATGCCGATTGCAGATATTCTTAATAAAATCTTTCATGTGGAGGCATCTGTATCCGGTATGGGGCAGGTAGCTTTTGAAGCGGAATGGGCATCTTCCATTGCCCTAATTATGGTGGTGGGGTTTGTTATCAACTTGCTTTTGGCCCGCTTTACTAAATTTAAGTATGTGTATTTAACAGCACATCAGACATATTTTATTGCGCTGGTCTATTTGGCTCTTGCTGTGGAAGTGATTACCAGTCCAAATAAAACAATGTTGATTGTGGCTGGTGGAATCCTTTTGGGAATTTATTGCACTTTGAGCCCGGCGCTTGTACAGCCGTTTATGCGTAAGGTTACCGGTACCAATGATCTGGCTTATGGACATACCACTTCCTTTGGCGTTATAATAGGGGCACTGGTGGGGAAGGCTTTTAGGAAGCATGAAAAGGAATCTTCCGAAGACCTGAAAATACCGGAAAAACTTTCTTTCTTAAAGGATATTACTGTTTCTACGGCTATTATCATGACCATACTTTATCTGGCCGGGGTTACGTTGGCCGGTCCGGCATGGGTGGAAGAGAATGTCAGTGGCGGTACGGCGGCTTATATGTATGCCGTATCCCAGGGGGTGATGTTCGGCGTAGGTATTACTATTGTCTTAACCGGTGTTAGCATGATGATTGCAGAAATCACAGAAGCGTTTAAGGGCATTTCTGAAAAAGTGGTGCCGGATGCTGTTCCTGCCCTGGATTGCCCGGTTATCTTCAATTTCGCCCCAACTGCTGTAATGCTTGGATTTTTAAGCTGTCTGGCAACCGTTATCCTCTGTGTAGTATTATTTGGTGCCATGGGTTTATATGCGCTAACTCCTCCAGTGATTACCTGCTTTTTCGGCGGAGGCCCGGCGGGTGTATTTGGGAATTCTACCGGGGGCTGGAGAGGGGCTGTTTTAGCAGGTATTACCGCTGGATTGATGCTGAGTATTGGCCAGGCGCTGACGGTAGGCTGTCTTTCCACTACTATTGCAGACTTCGCCAGATGGTCCAATGACTTTGACTATTCTGTTTTTACCTGGCTGTTCCAGCAGATTTTAAAATTGATATTTTAATATTATGTAGGATTTATTTAAAGGCTGTCGCTTCATGGGGTATAATTTGTGGGGTGGCAGTCTATAATGCATTTTTGCAGTTTTTCAATAGCAATGACTTAGGGGTATGTAAAATAATTCAACAGCGTAAGCTGCTAGAAATCCAAGTGGAATCACTATATTGGGAAAAGCATATTTCCATAAATAAAAGAATTTGGTATAATTGGAGGTGCGCTGGCCGCCGGCTAAGCTGGAATGCTTCACTTATGGAGATACGGAAGCTAGGGAAGGATATGTTATGTATAAGATTCTAATTGTGGAAGACGATAATGTTATATCAGAGGAAATAGGCAGATATCTGACGAAATGGGGATATGATGTAAAGGCGGTGGCTGATTTCCGGGAGGTGATGGGGGATTTTGGGAAATTTTCCCCCCAGCTTGTCCTGATGGATATCGGCCTGCCTTTTTATAATGGCTACTATTGGTGTGGGGAGATACGCAAGGTATCCCAGGTACCGATTATTTTTATATCTTCCGCATCCGATAATATGAATGTGGTGATGGCTGTAAATATGGGCGGGGATGATTTTGTGACCAAGCCCTTTGATTTGGAGGTGTTGGCGGCAAAGGTGCAGGCCATCCTTCGCCGGGCATATGCTTTTACCTCACAGACAACGGTGCTGGAATTCCATGGACTTTTGCTGGATATTGGTGATATGTCGTTGAATTTCCAGGGAAAGAAAATTGAACTGTCCAAAAATGAGTTCAAGATTCTGCAGACGCTGTTTGAAAATGCCGGTAAGCCTGTGTCACGGGAAAATATCATGAAGAAGTTATGGGATGACGAATGTTTTGTGGATGATAATACATTGACGGTGAACATTAATCGGCTGAGGAAGAAGCTGGAAAGCGAAGGGCTTAGGGAGTTTATTGGAACGAAAAAAGGGGTTGGATATTATTTGGAGGGGGAAGGAATGGAGGAAAAAATAAGGCGAGATGAGTAAGAGACAGGAAACAATGATGGAAACGCCCATAGAGCTTGGCGGGGACTATGGGAAGAAAATCTGCATATGGAGAAATTACTTAAAAGACCGGTATCCGCTGTTGCTGGGCTTTGTTTTTTTGTCCTTTATTTTCTTTGCGGTGACGGGATTGTATGGATATGACGATAGTGTCGCTAAACTGTTCTATGCGGTAATTTTATCGCTTTTTGCCGGCTGCCTTATTGCCTTCTTTGACTATCTTAAATATCGGGGGAAATGCTTGAAATTGCAGGAGGCGCTGATGCGAGGCGAGGAGAGCGACTATTATTTGCCCAGCCCCAAGGGGCTGATAGAAGGGCTTTATTATGATATCGTGTGCCAGATGGGTAAGGAGAAGCGGGAGCTGGTGACTGAGCTGGATGAAAAAAGGGCGGATATGATGGACTACTATACCATGTGGATTCACCAAATTAAAATACCTATAGCGGCCTTAAAGCTGCTTCAGCAGCGGATGGAAGAAGAGGAGGGGGCAGGAATTCGGGAAAAGGAAGCTGGCTTGGAAATAGAAACGCTGGGAAGTGCCAGAAATAGAAATGCCAGGCAGTCGCAGGAAGAACTGTTTAAAATAGAGCAATATGCGGAGATGGCGCTGCATTATGCCAGACTGGATAGCATGTCATCGGATATGCTGTTTAAAAAATATGACATTAGTGCCGTTATTAAGCGGGCGTTAAAAAAATACGCAGTCCTTTTTATTGGCAGCGGGCTCTCTTTTTCTATAGAGGAATTTTCCTGTAATGCGGTGACGGATGAAAAATGGCTGGGGTTTGTGGTGGAGCAGATATTGGCGAACGCGTTAAAATACACCAATGAAGGGGGAATCCGCATTTATGGCGGCGATAAAAATGGACAATTATGCACAGGGGAAGTGCGCTATGTGGTAATCGCAGACACCGGAATCGGCATTCGGGAAAGCGATTTGCCGCGTATTTTCGAACGGGGATTCACCGGATACAATGGCAGGATGGAGAAGAAATCTACAGGAATCGGCCTTTATCTCTGCCGTCAGATTATGGATAAACTTTCCCATAGCATACGGGTGGAATCGGCGGAAGGGGAAGGAACAAAAGTGGTTCTGGGGTTTGAGGAAAAGAGGGTGTTATTATGGTAAAAGATTTACAAGTTGAACACCCATTGGTTACAATAATTTTCATTGTTCAGATACGATCCTATTATGTGTTTAATGTATGGAACTCCGTTTGCCACTGCCACAAGATAAAAATGTATATTAAGATTCCGGTGCCAAACCACAGCGCACCGGAATATAAATTTCCTCATCCCCCCACCCCATCACTTTCTGCTCACAATCCCGTAATATGTCCTGGCCGTTGCTACATAACTTGCCCCATAAAATCCGGCAAATACGAGTATTACCCCCGCCGCACACATTTTCAGAAGCACCATATCGAAGAACCCCAGCACCTCAAACAATTTCCCTACCATCACAAGCCCGGCGCAGGTATGCAGCACGGCACCCAATACCGGAACGAAGAACACAAGCAAAATCTGCCTCCTAATCGTTCCCCTGATCTCTCTGTCGCTCATCCCTACTTTTTGCATAATCTCAAAGGCCCCCTGATCCTCATAGCCTTCCGCGATTTGCTTATAATACATAATCAACAACAAACACATCAGAAAAACAATGCTAAATAATATACCGATAAACAACAGCCCGCCATACATGGATTTTTGGTCCGAACGGGTGCTTATATTGTTATCTGCCCTGACACAGCCCAATTCATCCACACACCAGCTCCAGAATTCCTCCCCGAAAGCTTCCCTTGCCATTTCCTCCCCTGCCACATCCAGGCGCACCATCCGGTAACGGCCATCCATCAGCCCCTTTACGTCAGCCACACAATTTTTCGTTGCCCAATCCTTCACCAGCCCTTCCCTGGCTGTCTCGTCCTTTACCACCAGATAAAACTGCCCTGCATGCACATTGTTTTCCGATTTCGGTGCAATCCGCAGCGACTCCGGCTCTTCCTTCACTTTCATTTCTTTTCCCAAAAAGACAATCCTGTCATATCCGTAATCCTTCCCGCTGGAAAATACAGCCGCTTCCCCTTCCCCCAATGCCAAATTCCGTCCTTCCATCCTGTTGTAATCTTCCTCCAGAAAAATATTTACATCATAATTCCCCGTCAGGTATGAACTTGTTCCGCCCACATCCCCATTGACGATGCCAAAATTCTCCCCTTTCTTTCCGTAAGCCAGTGTAATCCTCTCATAGCTTATATAATTTTTTATCTCCACCCCATATTTTCCCGCCAGCTCCCTGGCTTTTTCTTCCACATCCCCCTCCTGATGGCGCACTTCCTGCAAATATACGTTGAAATCAAAGGGGAAACTAAAGTCCATCATATCCTCCAGTCCCAGGTACAGCGACAAAGTGCAGACCAGCGTAATCATCACCATGGTAGAAAAGATACAAATATTTACCAGGCTGGCCGCGTTTTTTTTCATCCGGTATAACATCCCTGAGACTGTAATAAAATTAGAAGGCTTATAATAAAATTTCTTTTTCTTCTTCAACAGTTTCAAAAAAGCCACACTTCCCGATGTAAAAAGCAAATAAGTACCCCCGACCACCCAGAAGATGGCGAAGAAAAAGTTGGTAAAAATCATGGAATCCGCCTCACTGTAGATGGCCAGTTTATACCCAAAGCCCAGAGCCACTGCCCCAAGCGCCGCCCAAACCCAGAGAAGCTTCGGCTCTTTTTCCCCTTTTTTACTGCCGGAAAGCAAATCCGCAGGCCTGGCTATCCCAACCTGAATCAGGTTAGAAATGAAATTTATGGCATATACCCAGAAAAAAAAGATAGCCGTTTCCCCAAAGGCCGACAAACTGAAAGTAAATTTCGCATCCACCGGCAGCCCTGTCATCCGCAGCAGCAACAGGAAAAGAAGCTTCGTGAGTACTACGCCGCTGATAATCCCCATTCCCACCGCCACCAGATAAGTCAAAAACGATTCGGCAAACAGCATCGTTCCGATATGCTTTTTCTCCAAGCCCAAAATATTATATAAACCCACTTCTTTTTTCCTTCTTTTCATCAGGAAGCTGTTTGTATAAAAAAGAAAGGGCAGCAAAATGATTCCCAGAAGCACCCGCCCCATGGACAGGAACATCCATGCATATACGCTCTTAGGCAGAGTGCTTATAATATCGTTGTGGAGGATGGAAGAAAACACAAAAAATGTAAATACGGAAAAAATGCCCGCAGCCAGGTAAGGATAGTAAGCGGCTCCGTTATTCATCATCCCCTTTACCGCCAAATGCGGCAAAATATGCCTTGTTTTCATTGATTTTGCTTTATTCATTTTCCCAGTCATCCTTATTCTCCTTCATCCATACTGTCCTGATTCATTTGTATCACCGTCAAAGCATCGGATATCATTTTATACATTTCCTCATTTGACTGGTTTCCCCGATAAATCTGATGAAATACTGAGCCATCTTTGATAAAAAGAATCCGCCCCGCATGACTGGCCGCTTGGATGCTGTGTGTCACCATCAGAATCGTCTGCCCTTCCTTATTCACATCCGCGAAAAGGCGCAGCAGGCGGCTGGATGCCTTGGAATCCAGCGCCCCGGTGGGCTCATCTGCCAGAATCAGCTCTGGTCTGGTAATCAAAGCCCGGCATGCTGCTGCCCGTTGTTTCTGCCCGCCGGACACCTCATAGGGGTACTTTTCCAGCAAATCCCAAATGGACAGCTTCAGCGCCAGGGGCTGCAGCCTTTTCTCCATCTCTCCGTAATCTTCCCCCGCCAGCACAAGGGGCAGAAAAATATTATCCCGTAAAGAAAGGGTATCCAACAGATTAAAATCCTGGAAGACGAAACCCAGGTGATTTCTTCTGAATGCGCAAAGCTCCTTCGGCCTTATTTCCGCTATGTTCCTCCCATCTAACAGCACCTGGCCGCTGGTGGGTTTGTCCAGGGAGGCCAGAATATTCAAAAGCGTTGTTTTGCCGGAACCGGACTCCCCCATAATCGCCACATATTCCCCTTCCTCCACCGAAAAGTTTACGTTGTTCAAAGCCCTTACTTTCATCGCCCCGAACCGGGTTGTATATATCTTTTTTACATTTTTTACTTCCAAAAGTGCCATCTTTTCCTCATTTCTGCACAGCTTTTTGCTCCTTTTAGCCGTGCTTGTTTTTATACTCTTATTTTAATCAAAGCATATGAAATTTTCCATGCATTTGCCTTACATTCAGAGAAATAAACTTACACTTTTGTAAGGTACGGCAGTTGGCCGAAAAAGAAACTATTGATTTTTATCTTCTAAATTGCTATACTATGTTCAATAGTAAAAATGACTGGAGAGAGCATATCCTGTCGCAAATTAGGTGAATATTTGAGGGAAGATCAATATAAGTCTGCTGGGCTTATATGTTCTTTCCTTTTGTCTTTTTTAGGATAAGGTAAAATGAAACTTTTATTAAATAGGATGAAAACTGCATTATATACGGTAACGGCGGCACTGGCTCTTTTGGGCGTATTGGCTATCCTTGACATGAACAATGACTTTTCCCTTACACAGAGGGAAAATGCGCACAAATTCGGGGCAACATATATGACCATGAACAATCCTTTCTTTGAGGTGATTAACGAAACAATACGTGCTACCGTGGAATCAAACGGGGATATTCTGATCACAAGAGACCCGTCTCTTGATGCGGTCAGACAGACGCAGCAGATATATGACTTGATTGACGAGGGCGTGGAAGCAATATTTATTGCACCTGTTGATTTTGAGAAAATTATTCCCGCTGTCGAGTATGGGAGGGAGAAGGGAGTAAAAATAATATTTGTTGACACGGAGATCTACGATGAAAGCCTGGCAGACTGTATTGTTGTCTCGGATAACTATCATGCGGGAGTTCTTTGCGCCGAGTATCTTTTGAATAAAAAAGCAGAGGGAAAGATTCTGATCTTTGAACATCCCACAACCAAATCCTCGAATGACCGCGTGGAGGGGTTTGCAGATACGATAGAGGAAAATGGGAACTTTGAGATTGTGGGCAGGCTGGATTATGCAGGGCAGCTGGAGATTGCAATGCCCCTGATGATTGACGAACTGAAAAAGGGTGTGGAATTTGATGTTGTTTTCTCTATCAATGACGTAGGCGCTCTTGGCGTGATGGCAGCACTGAAAGATTACGGGAAATTGGACGGCATATCTGTCCTTGGGGTGGATGGCGCGCCGGAGGCGAAGTCCATGATAAAAGAAAAAATCATGCTCGCAACGTCGGCCCAGTATCCGTCTGAAATCGGACAGAATGCAGTGGATCAGCTTTACAATATGATAGAAGGCAGGCCTGTGGAAAAGAAAATAAAAGTTTCGGTCAATTTAATCAGTGAGGAAAATATAAACGAATTCAGTACAAAAGGGTGGCAGTAGCAAATGGATACATCGGCGTTAAAGAATTCCGTATTAAGCTTTATGAAAAGCTTTAATTTCATAACAGTGCTGTATATTTCGGTTGTTTCTGCGGCAACCATTATAAAAATAGGGAACTCCGGAGGGGCAGTCATGTTTCTGAAAAAAGTAAATACGTTACCTCCGGTTCCGGAGAAAATGCTTTTGATTTCCCTCAGCTTTTTTTGCGTTTTGATGGTGCTGATGTACATGCATGACAATTATGAGATAAAACATCAGTGGTATATTATTGTTATGGAATTCATATGTACTTTTTTTGTGATTGCCGCGCTGCAGGTGAATTATAACGGGATTGTCCTTCTCTTTGTGGCGCATATCATGAAATACTTTGAAGGAAGCAGCAAAAAACTGCTCCCCCTTATACTGGTCAGCACGTTTTTCCTGATTTTTGATTTCAATGCCTGCTCCAATATTTTTAAAATTACTTCCTTTGAGACTTATACCGAGTATTACATCGGAACGGTAGCAACAATTTTAATCCTAATTAAAAATCTTTTTACAACTTTAAACATCATTTTTTTCATTGTGTATACAATTTTGCACCTGAGGGAACAGATGGATGAAAAGGACGAGATAAATTCCCTGAATGAGCAGCTTCAGGCGGCAAACAGAGAACTTGAAAATTATGCCGCTGAGTCGGAAAAACTGGCGCAGACAAGGGAGAGGAACAGGCTGGCCAGAGAAATACATGATACGCTTGGGCACACCCTGACCGGCATTATTGCGGGGATTGATGCGGCATCGGCCGTTGCCGATGTTTCACCTGAAATGTTAAAGAGATATCTTTCGCTGGTCTCGGATGTGGCGAGGCAGGGAATGACGGATGTAAGGCGTTCCGTCAACGAACTTCGCCCCGATGCGCTGGAACAGAGAGATTTGCTGTCGGCAATCCATAAAATGATTTCGCAGATGAGCGCAGCCTCCAAGGCAAAAATTACATTGGATAACAGTGCGGGCAGGCTGTCCTTTGGAGAGGATGAGGAGGAAGTAATCTACCGGATCATTCAGGAAAGCATCACCAATTCTATCAGGCACGGAAAGGCGGATACGGTAAAAATCAGGATGACGCGGGAATACAATATTGTGACAATCACAATAAAAGATAACGGTGTCGGCGCCCAAAAGATTGAACTGGGCTTCGGGCTTACGCACATGAAAGAGCGGTTGGACATGCTCGGCGGGAAAATACAGGTTGACGGAAGTAACGGGTTTTGTGTGATTGCGGAAATTCCGATAAGGTGGGGGAAGGAAAATGATTAAAGTATTAATTGCAGACGATCAGGAACTGATAAGAGACAGCCTGCGCATTGTATTGTCAGGCAATCCGGATTTTTCGGTAAATACTGCGGCCAACGGTATTGAGGTGGTCAGGGCTGTGCGGCGGGATAAGCCGGACGTTATTTTAATGGATATCAGAATGCCGGAAATGGATGGCGTGCAGTGCACCCAGATCATCAAGGAAAACTACCCTGAAATAAAGATTATCATTCTGACAACCTTTGATGATGACGAATACATTTTCAGCGCTTTAAAGCATGGAGCCAGCGGATATCTTTTGAAAGGTATTTCCGCAGATAAGCTAATCGAGGCAATCCATAAAGTTTATCATGGAAACGCCATGATCAATGAGGATATAGCGGGGAAGGTTGTGAAGATGTTTTCGCAGTTGGCAAGGGAAAATGCGGCAGTCATTACGGTGAATGAGGATTATATAAAGGAAATTACAGAGTCGGAGTGGAAGGTGATAGGGCTTGTGTCAAAAGGGCTGTCCAATAAGGAGATAGCGGCAGAACTTTTCCTCACGGAAGGCTCCGTAAGAAACTATTTAAGTTCTGTCTTAAAGAAGCTTGATCTGCGTGACAGAACACAGTTAGCTATCTGGGCTGTACAATGGAGGAAAAGTTGACTTTGATGAAAAAGAAGATTATGGGCAAAAGATTTGCGGCATGTGTTTTCCTGATGGCAGCCCTGGCGGCCGCGGCAGTCTCATTGTATTATTTCCAGCATAAAAGGACAATATCGCTGGGCTTTTTTACCGGCAGCGCATGGGATGTTCCGGATGCTTATACCTATCAGCTTATTGATGACGCAGTGGAGAAATTTGAAGCCGGCCACCCAGGAGTAAAGGTGAAGCTCGTAAGCGGAATCCAAAAAGATGACTATTCGGAATACATTGCGTCTGTAATGCATCCTTTGAATTCGGAAATATTTCCGGCAGCCAGTACGGGATTCCTTTCGAGAGTGTGCCAAGCATGATGTTTGTAAATAAAACACTGCTGAAAAAAGAGGGGATAAATGAAATACCGGAAGATTGGACATGGGAAGATTTTTATGAGATTTGTTACAGGGTTACCAAAGATATTGACGGCAATGGAATAGAGGACCAGTTTGGCGTCTGCGGTTATACATGGCAGCACGCTTTTAGCACAAACGGTGTGGATGACTTTGACGCAAATGGTACGAGCTGCAACCTGCTCAGCGAAAATGCAGTGGAGGCAGTGGACTTTATTAAGAAAATAAATGAACTTACGAAAGGGAATATTGTTACGGCAGATGACTTCGATAAGGGGAATGTGGCGTTTATGCCTGCGCTTTTGTCGGATTACCGAACCTATAAGCCCTATCCGTGGAGCATTAAAAAGTATACGGATTTTGAGTTAGACTGTATCACGCTGCCGCGGGGAGAAAAAGGCGACAATAAATCAACAATGAGCACGCTCTTACTGGCCATGAATTCAAGAACAGACAATGAGGCGCTTGCCTGGGAACTGATAAAAACTTTTTGTTACGATATAGAAATTCAGAGTGAAATATATACCTATAAAGAAGGAGCGTCTGTTTTGAAGACGGTTACCGATTCCGTGACGACTATGCTAAGCATAAACCAGGTGTTGTCCGAGGAAGGGGGAATGGATATAAACCTTATCACATCCATTATGGACCATGCCGAACCGGACTATAATTTCAAGGATATTACATCGGCCAGGGAAATTATTGACGCCGGCATTGATGATATTGTAAAAAACGGAACGGATTCGAAGATAGGGCTGCAGATGATAGAAAAACGAGTCAGAAGTTTCCTGAAAGAATAGATATTTTAAACGGTTTGCAAATGGCAAAAATGTCAATGACATTTGTCATATACAAACCGTTTTTTTTATATGCCGAATGTCACTAGAAACAATATGACATCCGGCAATAGGCAAAACATGGCATATTTTTTATAATAAAAACAGTTAAGGATTGCGAAAGCAAAACGAACATTACAGAGAAGGGAGGTAAGGGGTTCGATGAGTGAAGGCTATATTTTGCAGATGAAGAATATCACCAAAACATTTCCTGGAGTTAAGGCACTTTCTGATGTGACGTTGGAAGTTGCAGAGGCTTCCATACATGCAATATGCGGTGAAAACGGCGCGGGAAAATCCACCTTGATGAAAGTTTTGTCAGGAGTTTATCCGTACGGCAGCTATGATGGCGAAATCTTTTTTCAGGGTAAAAAAATGATATTCAAAAACATCAAGGATTCTGAACGTGCGGGAATCGTTATTATTCACCAGGAGCTTACGATGATTCCCGAACTGTCCGTTACGGAAAATATTTTTATGGGCAATGAAATTGTGGAAAAGGGGCTCATAAATTGGGGGGAAGAACGAAAGAGAACAAGGGAACTGCTGGAAAAGGTGGGATTACATATTAATCCAAATACAATCATCAAAAACCTGGGCGTCGGACAGCAGCAGCTTGTTGAAATCGCAAAAGCACTGTCGAAAAATGTAAAAGTGCTTATTCTGGATGAACCCACATCGTCGTTAAATGAATCGGATTCTGAAAATTTGCTGCATTTGATGCTTGGGCTGAAAAAGCAGGGGATTACTTGCATTATGATTTCCCACAAGTTAAATGAAATAGCGGCAGTTTCCGATTACGTGACAGTAATTAGGGATGGGCAAACTGTGGATGGCTATGCCGTGGAGGCAGGCAGGGTTGACGAGAACAAAATTATCAAGGCCATGGTGGGGCGCGAAATCGGAAACAGGTATCCTGAACATACGCCTAAAATAGGGGAAGTTATTCTTGAGGTTTCGGGCTGGACTGTTGAGGATGCGAAAGTTCCCGGGAAAATGCTCTGCAAGGATTCCGCATTTTATGTGAGGGCCGGAGAGATTGTTGGGTTTGCCGGTCTTATGGGGGCGGGCAGAACGGAATTGATGCGATCCCTGTTTGGAAAAAATATGGGGATTTTCAAAGGCGGAAAAATGAAAATAGGAGGCAGGGAAGTCCGGATAAATTCTGTCCAGGAGGCTATTAAAAATAAGATTGCTTATGTGCCGGAGGACAGAAAGGGACTGGGTTTAAATCTTCTTGATACGATTAGAAAAACCATTGTCTCCGCCAATCTTGACAAGATTAAAACGAAAGGCCTGCTGGACTTTGACAAGGAGAGGGCAGCCTCGGAAAAATATAAAGATTTCATGAGAATCAAGTGCCGCGATGTGGGCGTTGGTGTGAACACTTTATCAGGCGGGAACCAGCAGAAAGTCGTCCTTTCCAAGTGGATGTTTACGGAGCCGGATATTCTCATTCTGGATGAACCGACAAGAGGTATCGATGTGGGCGCAAAATATGAGATCTATAAACTGATCCATGAACTTGCGGATAAGGGAAAAGCAATTATCTTGGTGTCTTCCGAACTCCCGGAACTTCTTGGGATGGCGGACCGCATTTATACGATTTTTGAAGGAAAAATTACAGGTGAGATTGCCGCAAAAGAGGCAAATCAGGAAATGTTAATGAAGAAGATGACCATAACGGCTTAAGAGGAGACGGTAATGAAATATATTAAAAAGGTGTTAGGCGAGGATCTTCGTCAATATACGATGGTAGTTGCCCTGGCAGCGCTCATTATAATTTTCAATATTGCATCGGGAGGTAAGATGGTTACTTCCTCGAATTTTCAAAATTTAATATCAGGAAATGCTTATGTATTGGTTTTGGCTTTAGGAATGCTCATGGTAATTGTAATCGGACAGATCGATCTGTCGGTGGGTTCGGTTGCAGGATTTGCATCCATGGTAATGGCGATAACCGCCCGCCAGTTTAACTTGCCGTGGTACGTTGCAATTTTGATTGCACTGGTAATCGGCATGATAGCCGGGGCATGGCAGGGATTTTTCTTATCGAGGCTCGGCATTCCGGGATTCATCACAACGCTTGGCGGCATGATGATATTCAGAGGCGGTGTTATTTGGATATCAAACTCAATTTCAGTTCCTGTTCCCTCAGAGCTGAAATGGTTTGGTGCCGGTTATCTTCCTGAATGGGGGCCTGCTTTTACCGGGATGAATAACTCAACTTTATTGCTAGGAATAATTGCAATAGCTGTGTATGTCATTGCCCAGATACGGAAGTATACCCATTCGGGGGATATTACCGGAAAGAAAGAGGCGTTCTGGCCCTTCGCAGTCCGCATCGGGATTGTGGCGGTTGTGATTGGATATGCGACATGGCTTTTCGGAAGCGGAAGGCCGGGTACAAGTTTTCCGATTCCCGGACTGATTCTTGTGATACTGATCATCCTGTATTATCTGATTACGGAAAGAACACCCTTCGGACGTCATGTCTATGCGGTAGGAGGCAATAAGTCGGCGGCGGAACTTTCCGGTGTAAGCGTAAAAAGAACGTATTTTCTCACAATGCTCAACATGTCGGTTCTGGCAGCCGTGGCAGGCATACTGTTTGTAGGGCGCTCGACAGCAGCAGGGCCGGCGGACGGAACCTCATGGGAAATGGATGCCATTGCATCCGTATTCATCGGCGGTGCAGCCGTATCAGGCGGTGTCGGGACCGTCATTGCAACGATGGTCGGCGGCCTGGTGATGGCGGTTTTGAACAACGGGCTTATGCTTATGGGCGTCGGAGCAGACAAAACACAGGTTATAAAGGGCTTTGTGCTCTTAGCGGCTGTAGCCTTTGATGTATATAACAAGAAAAACAGAAGGTAAGATTTTGAAATTCAAAAAAATAAAAATTCAAAAACAAAAAAGGAGGAAATGAATTATGAAAGCAAAAAAAGCATTATCACTTTTGATGACGGCAGCCCTCGCGGTAACCATGCTGGCAGGCTGCGGCGGAGGCAGGGGAACGGAGGAGGCCGCGCAGACGGCTGATACATCCGAGGCGCCTGCAGCTGTGGATGAGACTGCAGAAAACGAAAGTACGGAGGATGCGAAAACAGCAGAACCGGCAGAAGCTGAAGAGGCAGCTGAGACGCCCTCCGCAGGCGGCGGTGTGGTCGGCGTGGCGCTTCCGTGGCTCGGAACACAGAACTGGGCAGAGGCAGAAGTTATGTTTAAAGAGCAGCTGGAAGCTGCGGGTTATGAAGCGATCATTCAGGCCGCTGACCAGAAAGTTCCGCAGCAGCAGCAACAGATAGAGTCCATGATTGAGAACGGTGCGCAGGTTATCGTTGTCGGCCCCGTTGACGGTTCACAGCTTGGCTCGGTGTTAGAGAAGGCAAAAGATGCGGGCGTATATGTAATCGGATATGACAGACTGCTGGAAAATACCACAGGCGTTGACGGCGTAGTACAGTTTGGCAGCGTGAAAACAGGAGAATTGCAGGCACAGGCGCTCCTGCAGGGCTTGGAGGAATTGAAAGGCGAGGCGCCTTACAACATTGAACTTTTCGGCGGCGGTCCGGCTGACCCGAATGCACCGAATTTCTTCACAGGCGCAATGTCAGTGCTTCAGCCCCTCATTGATGACGGAACGCTGGTTGTTGTATCGGGGCAGACAGATTTCACACAGTGTGCGACAGTTGATTGGGATAACTCCAAAGCGCAGTCGCGTATGGATGCCATTCTTGCGGGCAACTATTCAGATATTGAGATTGACGGTGTCCTTTCACCGAACGACGGGATTGCCCGTGCGATCATTACATCTTGTGAGAATGCGGGACAGCCGATTCCCGTAGTATCGGGTCTGGATGCGGAAAATGAATCCGTTGAGTGGGTATGGTCCGGCAGACAGTATTCCACAGTTGCAAAACCTACCAATGCGCTTGTTGCGGAGACGGTTTCTATTATCGACAGCCTGCTGAGCGGAAACGGGATGCCGGAAACCGATGTGACGGCAAACAATGGCGTAATTGATGTGCCTATTTATGAACTGCCTCCTGTCGTTGTGACAAAGGATAATGCAAAAGAAGTGTTTGCAGACGATCCTGACAGACTGGCTTTGCTGGCAGATTAATATTTCTAATTCAATATATACTAAATTGTACCGGGCATGGTTTTTAGGCCCGGTACAATTAGTATATAAAAAAGAATGCTTCGCATTCTTTCCTGGCAACTTACAACACTGTGGCGTAATATCCTAATATATAAAAAAGTGTCTTCGACACTTCGTCAATCTGTGTCCGCCCGGCGACGGAATTTCCTAATAAGGTAAAAAAGGGTTGGCGTCAAAGAGGAATTGGGGTCAAGGAAGAGCCGGGTCCAAAGAACGGAAAGCGGAAATTTTCAATCCCAGGTTTGTGGCTGCGCGGCATCCGCGGACCTGCCATGCGAAAAGCCCCGGAAATGCCGGGGCACAAAAACTCCGGAAATGCCGGGTCACAAAAGCCGCGAAGAAATGGAGTAAAAAATGAGAGATGGAATTCATTGCAAATTAATCTGTATTGATATTGACGGAACACTTTTAAATGATGCAAAAGAAGTGTTGCCGGAGGTGAAAAAGGCTGTGAAAAGACAGTATGAGAAGGGCAGAAAAATTGCGCTTGTTTCCGGGCGAATGCCCTGTGCAGTATTGCAGGTCGAAAGAGAGCTTGGGATAGACTGTATAAAAGTATGCAACGCCGGAACTTTTATAATTGTGGATGGGTTGTGTGTGAAGGAAGAGGTTATGCCGACTCACATTATGGGACAGTTGTATACAAATATGGCCCAAAAGTATCAAGTTCCATTGTGGGTTTTTCAGGGATATAAATGGTATGTAACCAGAACAGACAGTTTCGTGGAGAAGGAAACCGATATCATAAAATATCAGCCGGATGTTGTGAATCCGTATGAGTTGGCTGAAACCTGGAACAAAGCCGGGATAAAGCCTAACAAATTTTTGATAGCGGCGGAGGAGAAGAAAACAGGCGAAATACAGACAGAGTTAGAACGGTGGAAAAACAGAACATTTGATGTTGCAAGATCGAGCGGAAATTATCTCGAAATATTCCCGAAAAATGTGAATAAAGGAAAAGCCGTTGCATCACTTTGCACTATTTTAAATATCGGCACAGAAAATGTAGTTGCGATAGGGGATCATGAGTTGGATATTCCAATGATCGAAACGGCAGGGATTGGAATCGCAATGGGAAATGCAATACAGGCGCTGAAAGAAAAAGCGGATTATGTCACTTTGACGAATAATGAAGCCGGAGTGGCGCATGCGCTGGATGACTATTGTACCTTCTGAACTTTCTGCTTTAGAAACCGGGATGCTTTTGAGAAACTATGCAAAACAACAAAATAATCAAAACAAATACAAAAGAGCCACAGCATATCCAACCTAGGGTTAATATGTAAAGGGTGGTTTCTGCCACCAAATACATATGACTGCGGCACATATCGATTGTTCTCAGATATAGATTTTGAAATGGCAAGAAAAAATATGGGCAGAATTAGGATAGAAACTGTTGAGGATATGCAGAACCTAATTGTTTCCATGATAAATTTGCAGGCGATTGGTGGGGAAATTTAGCATATGAAAAATTCATATGAATTTCATTGTAAATGTGGAAATCATTTTGTATAATTAAAATGTAGCAGGAGCAGGCTATATCGCATATTCTGTCACAGATTTTAAGAAACCGAGGTGATAAAGTGCAGGACGAACCCAAACAGCCACAGGAAGTCAAGGCAAAGCGCACTGCCAAAAACAGTGTATTTTTAGACCTTTTCCAAGATAAAAAGAATTTGCTGAAACTGTATAAGGCATTGCACCCAGAGGATACAGACGCAACAGAGGATAAACTGGATATTGTTACGATAGACAATGTGCTAACCGATAATCTGTATAATGATTTGGGTATCATGGTAAGTGGTAATAAATTGCTTTTGCTTTTAGAAGCACAATCTTCATGGACAGTAAATATTTTAATTAGAATACTGCTCTATTTAGCACAGAGTTACCATGAATATTTCGAGAGGACATCGCAAAGTCTGTATAAGAGTAAAAAAGTTAAAATGCCAAAACCCGAATTGTATATCATCTATACGGGCAATAAAGGCAGGAAACCCGATATAATATCATTGTCAAAAGAATTTTTTGACGGAGCGGATATTGATATTGAGATAAAAGCCAAAGTCATATATGAAAGCAACAAGGATAATATACTCAATGAGTACATTATTTTCTGCAAAATTTTTAATGAACAGGTAAAAGCGCATGGAATGACGAAACGGGCAGTTACAGAAACGATCCGTATCTGCAAGGACAGAAATATCCTCAAACAATATTTAAGCAGTAAGGAAGTGGAGGTAGTAACGATTATGATGAGTTTATTTGATGATGAGCAGATTATGAGAACTTATGAGAAAGACCTTAAAAGGGAAACGGAAAGAGAAACAGCCGAAAGAATGATAAGAAAGGGAAAAATGACATTGGAAGAAATAGCGGATTATATTCCGTCATTGTCATTTGATGAATTGAAAGAACTTGAAGCCGAGGTTATGCAGTTAGCGTAATCAGCAAAATAATTTATTATCAAAATAACACGCACCTACGGATGCGTTAGTAAAGGCGCATGGAACAGTAAATTGTAAACCATGCGTCTTTTTTTATGTGTGCTTGCACACATTTCTGATACAAGTACCCAAAGTGTAGAGGACAAGTTAAGGCATATCATTCTCCACGATTTAGAGTATGGGAAACAGGGAAAATCATGAAAAATGATGAATATGTCCTTGACAAGTGGCAACAGGAGAGACGAAACTATAGTTACAATACTATGTTTGGCAGATATTTTGAAAAGCAAAAATTGCAGGAAGGGGCGAAGATGAAGCGTATGGGGAAGCTGGCGGTTGTGTTGGGGGTGTTGTTTATCTTATATTTCCTGACCATCAAGATTGTGGCAGTCCATGGAACGAATTTCTATTTTATTTGGCTGATCATGGGGGTGGCATTGATTGGGTGGGCCATCTGTATGAAGAAGGAGATTCTGATTCCCCATATCCCGGTGTGGATAAGGAGGGGATTCCTCATACTGTTTGTCATGGGGTGTGCATTGTTTGTGGTGGTGGAAGGGATGATCGTGAGCGGCTTTGGGGCGGCGGGGAAGGATAACCTGGATTATATTATTGTGCTGGGCGCGCAGATGAAGGCTCATGGGCCAAGCAGGGTGCTGAAAATGAGGCTGGATAAGGCTTGCGATTATTTGGCGGAAAATCCTGACACTATTGTCATAGTCTCCGGGGCACAGGGAAATGATGAACATGTCAGTGAAGCCCAGGGAATGTACGATTATCTGGTGGAACAGGGGATTTCCCCGGAGCATATTATTAAGGAAGACCAATCCCGCAATACGAACCAGAATATTAATTACAGCAGTGCTTTTTTGGATAAGGAGAAGGATTCAGTAGGCATTGTGACAAATAATTTTCATATTTTCCGGGCCACCCATATCGCAAAAAAGAGCGGGTATGCGGATGTGTGCGGGATTGCGGCACCTTCGGAGTTTTTGATGCAGGCGAATAATATGCTGCGGGAATTTATGGGAGTGATGAAGGATTTCCTGGTGGGGAATATCTGAAGCGATGCAGGAATTAAGGGAGTCAATTTTCGGGACAGTGCAGCGGACGCCAAGCAGGCGCTGCGCTGCCCCGAAAATTGGCAATTGGCTGCCCCAAAAGATACCAGGCCGCTATTGACTAGAGGAATGCGATTGGGTATGATTAAAATCAGTTAGATATTTAGTATGGAAGACGGCATGTACGGTAAAGCAGGAAGGGAAGAATGGGAGGCGGGCAATGAATCAGATAGAACAGTTGAAACAATGGATAGCAGGCAGCGATAATATTGTATTTTTCGGTGGGGCCGGGGTGTCCACGGAGAGCGGGATACCGGATTTCAGAAGCGTGGACGGCTTGTATCACCAGAAATATGATTATCCGCCGGAAACGATATTGAGCCATACCTTTTATAGGAATAAACCGGAAGAATTCTACCGGTTTTACAGGGATAAACTGATTGGTTTTGAAGCTGCGCCCAATAAGGCGCATTATAAGCTGGCGCAGTGGGAAAAGGAAGGGAAGCTGAAAGCGGTCATTACCCAGAATATCGACGGGCTGCACCAGGCGGCGGGGAGCAAAAAGGTGCTGGAACTTCATGGTTCGACGCTGCGCAATTACTGCGAGAGGTGCAAAAAGTTCTTCGATGTGGATTATATCCGCAGGGAGGATGGGGTGCCGGTATGCGATGCCTGCGGCGGGCCGGTAAAACCGGATGTAGTGCTGTATGAGGAGGGGCTGGACCAGCAGGTTTTGTCGGAATCCATTAGTTTTATTAAAAATGCTGATGTGCTTATTATTGGAGGCACATCTTTGGTGGTATATCCTGCGGCGGGGCTGATAGATTATTATAATGGAAATAAGCTGGTTCTGGTAAATAAGACGCCTACGGCCAGGGATGGGGTGGCGGACCTGATTGTACAAGGGCCGATCGGGGAAATTTTCGGACAGTTGTAAGGTGGAAGAGGGAGGGGAAGGAAGGGCAAAGGGCCGGAGAGCCATAAAATGGCCGATGGAAAAAACCTTGCGGATTACCCGCTAAAGCGGGAGCAATGCGGAAAAGAGAGGGAATATGGACATTCATGTAGGTGAAATATTACGGCTGAAAAAGCAGCACCCCTGCGGCAGCAAGGAATGGGAAGTGCTGCGCATAGGGGCGGATTTCAGGCTGAAATGTATGGGCTGTGGACATCAGATTATGATAGCCCGGACAGCTGTGGAAAAAAATGTGAGGGAAATCAAACAAAAACCTTGAAAATGCCGGTTTCATATGGTATGATATTAACTCGTGATATATTTAATTCCTTGTTCCCGGCAGGGTCGGGGGCCAGAGACCAAAAGGAGGTAACGCACATGAACAAATATGAATTAGCCGTTGTTGTCAGTGCAAAAATCGAAGATGAGCAGAGAGCGGAAGTGATTGAAAAATGTAAAGCTCTCGTCGAAAGATTCGGTGGACAGGTTACGGAAGTTGAAGAATGGGGTAAGAAGAGACTGGCTTACGAAGTTCAGAAGATGAAAGAAGCTTTCTACTATTTTATTCACTTCGATGCTGAGAGCACTGTTCCGGTTGAAATCGAACACAGAGTTCGTATCATGGACAATGTGATCAGGTATTTATGCATAAGACAAGACGAGGCATAAAGAACAGGAGAACGTATGAATAAAGTAATACTTATGGGACGTTTAACCAGGGACCCCGAAGTGAGGTATTCGCAGGGGGAAAGCCCGTTGGCAATTGCCAGATATACACTTGCCGTAGACCGCCGTTTTAATAGAAATGGGGATGATGCTACCGCTGATTTTATTAACTGCGTAGCGTTCGGAAAAAGCGGCGAGTTCGCGGAGAGGTATCTCCGCAAAGGAACGAAGATTGCGGTTACCGGGCGTATCCAGACCGGAAGCTATACGAATAAGGACGGCGTGAAGGTATATACGACGGAAGTTGTAGTAGAGGATCAGGAATTTGCGGAGAGCAAGAACAGCAGCGGCGGCGATGGGGGTTTTGCCGGCGGCAACAGCTATTCCGGAGGCGGCAGGCCTGCTCCTATGGCAGCCGGTGACGGTTTTATGAATATTCCGGATGGGATTGATGAGGAATTGCCATTCAACTAATAATTGATTTTAGATAGGAGGCATTATTATGGCTTACAATAAAGCAGAGAAGTCTGATTCTCCGGCAAGGAGAAAGGGCGGGATGCGCAGAAGAAAGAAAGTTTGCGTATTTTGCGGGAAAGACAATGTTATCGATTATAAAGATGTAGCAAAATTAAAGAGATACGTATCCGAGAGAGGAAAAATCCTCCCCAGGAGAATTACAGGAAACTGTGCAAAGCATCAGAGGGCGCTGACGGTTGCTATTAAGAGAGCACGTCATTTGGCTTTGATGCCGTATGTGCAGGACTAATCCGGATTTGGGCCGCAGTGGATACTGATGGCATGAAGCAGGATAAAAGGCGGGCAGGGAGCGAGGCTTCTGCCCGCTTTGTGTTTACTTTATAGGGGGGCTTTATTAGACGGACATAAATTAACGGGAAACCGGAGTTCCTTTATATACACGAAACAATAAAAAGGAGGGAGGATTTTATGTTGCCAACAAGAAAAGAGGCCGAAAGACTTCTGGCAGAAGCGGAAAAGTGTAATCCGGGGCCATGGGGGAATCATAGCCGTGTTGCGGCGCATTGTGCTGAGAAAATTGCACAGGAATGCGATGGCTTGGAACCTGAAAAGGCATATATATTAGGTTTGCTGCACGATATCGGCCGGAAATTCGGTGTAAGACATTTGGGGCATGTTTCGGATGGCTATTCATACATGATGTCAATGGGCTATGATGAGGCAGCAAAAATATGCCTGACCCATTCTTTTAATAGTGGAACCATTGACGGATATATAGGAAAATTCGATACAACCCTGGAAGAATTGAAAGTAATAGAGGATGCTTTGGAAACGGTAACTATGGATGAGTATGACAAACTGATTCAACTTTGCGATTCCATTGCAGGTTCAGAAGGCGTGTTGGATATTGAAGAAAGAATGGGAGACGTGCGGAACCGCTATGGCTCTTATCCCCAAGAAAAATGGGATAATAATCTAAAACTGAAAAAGCATTTTGAAGATATGATGGGGAAGGATATTTATGCGGTAACCCGTAATTGATATATGCTATTAACATGGTGATTGGGCAAGGGGCTGAATAATAACTGCAGAGCGGCCAAAATCAGAACAGTGTGAAACAGGAGCAGCGGGAATGAAAGAACAGTTGGAAGAAAACTTGAATATAGAGAGAGATGTGCGCCGTGAACAAAGGATACGGGCGATGCGGCGGCGGAAGGAACAGCAGGACATGGTCCGGAGATGGCTTAGGATAGCTATTCCGGCGGCGGGGGTTTTCATTATAGCCATTATATTGATTGCAAAGGCGGTTGGGAAACCGGCATCGCCGGAAGGGGAGAAACTAAAGCAAACCGAGAGGAACGGAGCGGAAAACGGCACTTTGGAAATGGCAAATATTGGAAATAGCGGAACGGGCGGCGAGGGAATAGGAAGTATAGCAGGCAATGAGGAAGCGGGTGGTGAGGGAATAGGCAGTACACCAGCGGGCGATGGGGAAGCAGGCGGTGCGGGAACAGACACTCCGGGAGCAGAAAATGCGTACGAGGGCAGCACAGATGCGGATGAAACAACAATAGATGGTACAGGAGAAGCAAAGGGAGGGAACGAAGCTTTCAGAGAGACCGGAAATACCAGACGCCTGGGCGGGAATATTGTGAGCAATTATGCGATTTTAATTGATTTGGACAAGGGCAGCATAGTGGCGGAGAAGAATGGCAAGGTGAGGATGACCCCGGCCTCCATGACGAAAGTCCTGACTTTGCTCGTGGCGGCGGAACATATCGATAATCTGGAACAGCCTGTTACCATAACCCAGGAAATGACCGACTATAGCTTCGCCAACGGCTGCAGCAGTGCAGGGTTTGAACGGGATGAAACGGTCACCGTGCAGGATTTATTGTATGGGACAATACTCCCTTCCGGCGCGGAAGCGGCGGTAGGGCTGGCCATTCATGTGTCGGGCTCCCAGGAGGCTTTTGTGGATCTGATGAATGAGAAGCTGGAAGAACTTGGGCTCTCGGAGAGCGCACATTTTACCAATTGTGTGGGCGTGTATGATGATGACCATTATTGTACGCCCTATGATATGGCGGTTATTATGAGGGCAGCCTTAGAAAATGACCTTTGCAGGCAGGTATTATCCGCCAAGACTTACACTACCTCGGAAACGGAGGAACATCCGGAAGGGATGATACTGAGTAATTGGTTCTTGCGCCGCATCGAAGATAAGGATGTTGGGGACAATGTGAAAAGCGGAAAAACAGGCTATGTGGAAGAATCCGGAAGCTGTGCCGTAAGCTACGGGGAAAGCAAGGATGGAAAGCGGTATATTTGCGTAACTGCGGATGCGCAGAACCAGTGGCGCTGCATCGATGACCATGCAGAAATATACAGACAGGTGATGTGACGAGCCGGAATGGCCGGGGATGGCATAGGGAGAAAATGCATAAATATGTAAGCCATAGCATGATTCGACATAAAATGTGTAAAAACTGTAAAATAATATTGTGGAACTTCATGGAAAAAAATGTTATACTATAGGAGATATATTTTTGGACACCGTAATGTGCAGTATAAACGATCTTGCTGATAAGGCGCATTTACTGTGTGATTATACAGAAGAATTGCGGTAGAAAAGGAAATCATATGAAGAACAGTATTAAGTTAAAAGGAAGGTTAAAGAAATATTTACAGACATCTGTATATTTAGGTATTTTATTGGTCCTTGTAAATCTGGGTATTTATGTGATTGATTATAGGGCCGGACTCATTCTAACATGCTTTGCCATATTTTATTTTGCGATTGTTTTATCTTTGCTGTTATATAATAAGCCGATTATTATGAATGAACTTATCAGCTTTGCTACCCAATACGGGCAGATACAGAGGCGTTTGCTCCGGGATTTGGATTTGCCCCATGCTCTGCTGGATGAGGACGGGAAGATTATCTGGACAAACATCGCTTTTGAGAAAGCGCTGCATAAGGAAAAGGGGTATCGGAAGTCAATAACATCGTTGTTTCCCATGATAACAAAGGAAAAGCTTCCTGGTACTGTGGATGAGGTAGAACTTGCAGTAAGTTTCGGGGATAACGATTATATAGCGAAAATGAAAAAGATTTCCCTGAAGGAAATGGCGCAGAACAGCGACATAATCGAAGACAGGGATTATGACGGGTATTTGATTGCCATCTATCTTTTCGATGAGACTGCACTTAAAATAGCCCTTCAGGAAGTGGATGACCAAAGCCTGGCGGTAGGGCTTTTATATTTGGATAATTATGAAGAAGCGCTGGAAAGCGTGGAAGAGGTTAGGCGTTCCCTCCTCCTCGCATTGATTGACAGAAAGGTAAATAAGTATATTGCAGGCCTGGATGGCATCTGCAAAAAGATAGAAAAGGACAAGTTCCTGGTTATTATGAGGAAAAAAGCGGTTTCTTCTTTGCAGGAGAACCGGTTTGATTTGCTGGAAGATGTAAAAACAGTAAATATAGGGAACGAGATGGCGGTGACTATCAGCATCGGCGTGGGCCTGGACGGGCTTACTTATGCCCAGAATTATGAGTTCGCCAGGAATGCAATCGATTTGGCTTTGGGGCGGGGCGGTGACCAGGCGGTGGTCAAGACTCCCCATAATACTGTGTATTACGGCGGCAAGAGCCAGCAGATAGAGAAGAATACAAGGGTAAAGGCCAGGGTAAAAGCCCAGGCGCTGAAGGAAATCATTTTCAGCAAAGACAAGGTTATTGTCATGGGGCACAGGAATGCGGATATCGACAGCCTGGGGGCTGCAGTGGGTATAGCGCGCATTGCCGCAACCTTGGAGAAAAAGGTGCATATCGTGTTAAGCGATTCGGGCACTTCCCTGCAGCCTTTTGTGGATATGTTCCATAATAACCCGGATTATGATGATGACCTAATTATCAATGGGCAGCAGGCAATTGAGATGGTAGGGAATAATGCCGTCCTTGTAGTAGTGGATGTAAATAAACCCAGCATTACGGACTGCCCGGAACTGCTCCGGCTCTGTAAATCCATCGTAGTGTTTGACCACCACAGGCAAGGAACAGAGGTGATTGAAAATGCCACATTATCCTATGTGGAAGCCTATGCCTCATCCACATGTGAGATGGTTTCCGAAATGCTGCAGTATATCGGGGAAAATATTAAGATAAAAAATATAGAAGCCGACTGCATGTATTCGGGTATTATGATAGATACCAATAATTTCATGACAAAGACAGGCGTAAGAACCTTTGAAGCGGCGGCATTTTTGAGAAGAAATGGTGCGGACGTGATGCGTGTACGCAAGCTTTTCAGGGAGGAAGCGGCCGAATATAAGGCCAAGGCGGATGCGGTCAGCCAGGCGGAGATTTATAAAAATGCCTATGCAATTTCCATATGCACCAGCGATGAACTTCCTAACCCTACGATTATCGGCGCTCAGGCGGCCAATGAACTGCTGAATATCAAAGGGGTGAAGGCCAGCTTCATACTGACGGATTACCAGAATCAGATATATGTAAGTGCCCGTTCAATTGATGAAGTAAATGTACAGATTATTATGGAAAGGCTCGGCGGAGGCGGACATATCAATGCGGCGGGCTGCCAGCTGGATAATATATCCATCGTGGAGGGGATTGGCATTGTGAAGCATACGTTGGATAAGATGATAGAAGAAGGCGCTATATAGTTTATCTGCGTTAAGAAAGGATATGAGACTGACATGAAAGTAATTTTAACAGAAGATGTAAAAAAACTTGGGAAAAAAGGTGAAGTGGTGGAAGTAAGCGATGGCTATGCCAGAAACTACGTGCTTCCAAAGAAACTTGGCGTAGAAGCAAACGGCAAGAATATGAACGATTTGAAGCTGAAAAAAGCAAATGAAGAAAAGATAGCCCAGGAACAGCTGGAGGCGGCAAAGGATTTTGCCAAAGTACTGGAAACGAAGGAAGTGCTCGTGTCCATTAAATCCGGAGAAGGCGGAAAGGCCTTTGGCTCCGTATCTTCCAAAGAGATTGCGGAAGCGGCGAAGGCTCAGCACGGGCTGGAAATTGATAAGAAGAAAATCCAGATGCCGGAGGCGATTAAGAGCCTGGGCGTGTATCAGGTGAATGTGAAGCTGCACCCCAAGGTAATGGGCAGCCTGAAAGTGAAGGTACAGGAAGCGAAATAGCGGGAAACTGAGAAGGGAAAGCACGGCAAGCGGTACAGTGCATAGATTAGAGTGCGAAAGGATATGAAGTGGCAGCAATGGAAGAGGCGTTGCTAAAAAGAGTATTGCCGCATAGCATAGAGGCGGAACAGTCTGTCATCGGTGCTATGATTATGGATAAAGATGCCATCGTGGCAGCATCGGAAATCCTTACAGAAGAGGATTTTTACAGCAAACAGTACGGAGCGCTTTTCGAAGCGATGGTGGAATTAAATGATGAAGGGAAACCGGTGGATACGGTTACTCTTCAGGACAGGCTTCGGGAGAAGGATGTTCCGCCGGAGGTGAGCAGCCTGGAATTTATCAGGGAGTTGCTCAATACATTGCCTACTTCGGCGCATATTAAAAACTATGCCAATATAGTGGCGGAAAAAGCCATGCTCAGGCGTCTGATAAAGTTAAATGAAGAAATTGCAAACACCTGTTATGTAGGGAAGGACAGCCTTGAAAATATACTGGAAGATACGGAAAAGCGTGTTTTCAATCTGGTTCAGCGCAGGAATACGGATAGTTTTGTTCCCATCCGGCAGGTAGTAATGAATGCTATGGATCAGATAGAGAAGGCCTCCAAAAACAAAGGGAGCGTCACGGGAATCGCCACAGGATTTATTGACTTGGATTACCGGACGGCGGGAATGCAGCCTTCCGACCTGGTGCTGATAGCGGCAAGGCCGTCCATGGGAAAGACAGCATTTGTTTTGAACATAGCCCAGCATGTGGCCTTTAAGCTGGAGCAGACAGTGGCTATTTTCAGCCTGGAAATGTCCAAAGAACAGCTGGTAAACAGGCTTTTTTCCCTGGAATCCAAAGTAGATGCCCAGAAATTGCGGACAGGCAATCTTTCGGATAATGACTGGGAAAAATTAATCGAAACGGCTGGGGTCATTGGAAAATCCAATTTGATTATTGATGACACGCCGGGGATTACTATAGGGGAAATGCGTTCCAAATGTAGGAAGTATAAGCTGGAATATGATTTGAAAATGATAATTATTGACTACCTCCAATTGATGTCGGGAAGTGGCGGCAGAAATGATTCCAGGCAGCAGGAGATTTCGGATATATCCCGTTCCCTGAAGGCATTGGCCAGGGAATTGGGCGTTCCTGTTTTGGCTCTTTCCCAGCTAAGCCGTGCCGTGGAACAGCGGCCGGACCACCGCCCGATGCTTTCGGACTTAAGGGAATCAGGGGCGATTGAGCAGGACGCGGATGTGGTGATGTTTATATACCGCGATGACTATTACAATAAAGATACAGAAAAAAAAGGGATTGCAGAAATTATAGTGGCAAAGCAGAGGAATGGCCCTATCGGAACAATCGAACTGGTATGGCTGCCGGAGTATACAAAGTTTGCTAATATGCAGAAATAGGTAGTTTATTTTAATAAGAGATTTTGATTTTTACACGAAAGAGGATGAGCGAAAGATGCTGTCCTCTTTTTGTGTTTTTATATACAAGGGTAACCGTTGGTTCAACTTAATTCCGGACAAGGGAGGGAGAGAGGATTGAAATTTTTCAGTTCAGAGTTTGTGTATGCACGGCAGCAACAAACTCCATCATGCAAAAGTCTCGGCAAAACTGAGCAATCTTAATAAAACAAAGATACAAAAGCCGTGCAGAAAAGAGGTAAAGGTATGGAACAGACAAGGTATTTAATTTCGGATGCTGCGAAACAGGTAGAGGTGGAATCCCATGTCCTGCGCTACTGGGAAGAAGAATTGGGAATCCCGATTAAGAGAAACGAACTGGGCCACAGATATTATACATCTGAGGATGTTGAGCGTTTTCGGGAAATAAAGAGATTAAAGGAGCAGGGGCTGCAATTGAAGGCAATTCGTATGATTTTAAAGGACGGCAAACTGGAAAGGCTCAATGGGGATGACTTTCCGCAAAGCGTAATTCTTTACAGAGAAAACTTAAACAATGGAGGTGCAGAAAGAGTGGTAAGCGAACAGGAGAAACATATGATAGAAATTATCAGCAAAAGGGAAATTGCAGAGAGGCAGCAGGAAAGCAAGGAAGAAAAAAGCATCAGGCTTCAGATGCTTTTGCAGCATATGATTGGGGAGGCGGTAAGGGAAAGCAGCCGGGAACTGTGCGAAGATATCAAACAGAGCGTTCTGAAAGAAATGGATTATCAGTTTAGGCAGCAGGAAGAGCGGGAGGAACAGCGCGAGAACGAAAGAAGAAAGCGGGAGGAAGAGCACTATCAAAAAGTGGACGAGCTCCTTCGAAGCTACAGCAAGAAAGGGAAACGGAAAGAAAAGGAAAAACTACATCGTTTTGGGGCGAAAAAAAAGCCTTCCATCGTTTGATGGAAGGCTGTCTTTGTCATTATTCCTGTGAAATAGCGCCAACCGGGCAGCCGCCTGCACAAGAACCGCAGTCGATGCATGTATTGGGGTCGATTTCGAATTTGCCATCGCCTTCGCTGATAGCACCAACCGGGCACTGTCCCTGACAAGCCCCACAGCTTACACAAGCGTCACCAATTACGTATGCCATAATTATTATCCTCCTTTATGATTATACCAATATGATTTGGGTATCAAATACCATATCTATTTTAATATAAAACGGATACAAATACAATAGGGTCATTCAAAATTTATCGGTGCGGACGTAATAGTTTCCTGGTATTGCGCACGATTTTTGGATATAGGACTTTAGCGCCAAGAAATAAAGGGGAATAAACTCTTTTAATAACTGTTGGAAATAGGGGTACTATTTGATATAATATAAAGAATTATATGATTTATGCTTTGTAAGGGGGTGAAAAGATGAAACGATATTTAAAAAGGCAGGTCTATGAACAGATGTTGGCATGGAAGCAACAGCCGGGGCATTCTACGCTGGAGGTATCCGGGGCGCGCCAAGTTGGGAAGACTTATATTGTAAATAAGTTTGCGGAAGAGCAGTATAAAAATAAAATATATATCAATTTGCTGGATTTTTCAGGCGAACTGTTTATGGAACGCTACGATGAACTGCGCCAAGAAATAAAGGATGGTTTAGAATGTGAAAACCCAGTTTATGAACTGATAAAAAGATATCGGCCGAAATTTGTGGATTCGCCAGAGACGGTAGTTATCATTGATGAAATCCAGGAATCTGCAGCCATATATAACCGCATTCGGGAATTTACAAGGACGTTAAAAAGTGATTTTATTGTAACCGGAAGTTATCTGGGCAGGATTCTGAACAAGGAATTTAAGTTTTCTGCAGGGGATTTGGATACAGTGGAAGTGCAGACACTTAGCTTCAAAGAATTCCTTATAGCCATGGGCTGTTTTGATTTATATGAGGAGTTGGATATATATGGTGGAAGCGAGGAAAGAACCCATTATGAATTAAGGGAACTGTATCGGATATATACCGCTATAGGAGGATATCCTGCAGTAGTCTTGCAGTATATGGAAAGCCATTCCCTGCCAGAATGCGAGACAGTGCTTTTAAAAATTATAAAGCTTTTCATCCAGGAAAGCAGGCGGTATTTTGCGGATATTTTGGATGACGAAGTATATCAAAATATATTTTCGTGCGTAGCGCGCATCTTGGTGAAGGAGAAAAAAGGGTTTGATAAAGATAGTTTTAGTGAAGAATTGCGAAGCATTGTAGTTAAGGACTATTCCAGTAATGTTAGCAAGGCTACCGTTAATAGGGCGATTGATTGGCTTTACAGTTCCGGCATTATAGGCTTTGCAGGAAAAATCCCCGAATGCAGCATTATGGACTTTAAAGCGAAAGCAAGGTGCTATTTTATGGATTTGGGGATCGCAAATTTTTACCTGCGCCATATTGGTTGTCCGAAAGGACATATAGCTGGAATCATTAGCGAGAACTTTGTGTTCCTTGACTTAAAGAGGAGACTTGGCCATCCAAGTGAAATTGCGTTGGAAACCCCGGCATTTGCTACACTAGGCAATGGTGAAATTGATTTTTGGGTTATGGCGATGCATTCGCAGAAAACCTATGCTATCGAAGTGAAGTCTGGAAAGAATAACAGCAAGACGATACAGGAGGCGCTTGACAGGAAAAAAATAGACTTCGCCCTTTTTGTGAAAGGGAATACGTACGGGGGCATAAAGGATAATATCTTGACGATCCCTATATATGGTATTTCAAAGTTTAGCTTTGAATAGAGGATATAGGATGCCATATTTTTAAAACCTTAAATGAATAAAAATATAGGAAAACACATAGAAAGCCGAGGGAAATCCCCGGCTTTTTTGGACTCATCTATTCTCAACCCTTGCTTTACGGCTACTAATAGTTCTGGCTTCCTGAATCCATATCTCAGTAAGGATTTGTCAGGACTGTTACTGACCCTCCGCCCGCCTTTTCTTGATACCTTCCAGAATCACCTGCTTTTTCTCGATCACCTTATCCTTGTCCATGGCAGGAACGCCGGAAAGCTTGTAGGTCAGGCCCAATTTTTCATACTTGGTTTCTCCCATCGTATGGTAGGGCAGTACATCCAGGGCCTTCAAATTGCTGAACTGGCCGATGAAATATCCCAGCTCGAAAAGGTATTTATCGTCATCGGTTATGCCTGGAACAACAACATGGCGTATCCACATATCCACATGATTTTCATTCAGGTATCTGGCAAAGGCCAGGATGCCGTCATTGGGCTGGGCCGTCAATTCCTTGTGCTTTTCCGGGTCGATATGCTTAATGTCCAGCATTACTAGGTCGGTCAATGCCATCAGGCAGTCCAATTTTTCAATCCATGCCGTGTTATCCGGTTTAAAAGCGATGCCGGAACTGTCGATACAGGTATGCACCCCTTCTTTTTTGGCAATAGTAAATAAATCGATGAGAAAATCAACCTGCATCAATGGCTCACCGCCGGTAACCGTAATCCCTCCGGTTTTGTAAAAAGGCTTATTCCGCCTGTATTGCTCCATAATTTCTTCGGGTTCCATGAGCGTGCCCCCCTCCATGGGCCATGTATCAGGATTATGGCAGTAAGCGCACCGCATCGGGCATCCCTGTACAAAAACAACAAACCGCGTGCCGGGCCCGTCTACCGTTCCAAAACTTTCCAGAGAGTGTATTCTGCCTTTCATATATAAAATCTCCTTCCATATACTTTTCTATTTACATTCCAAACATGTTACTGATGGAATACATTTGCTATAATCAAGTATAACAGAAACTTGCGGGAAAAGCCATAGCAAAACCATGGCAAAGAAAAAGCAGATGCTTTTCACATCTGCTTTTTACCGACTTTTCCGTCTAACGCTTAGATAGACTCATGGAATGTACGGGAGATAACGTCTGCCTGCTGTTCCGGTGTTAATTTAATGAAGTTAACAGCGTATCCGGAAACACGGATGGTCAGCTGAGGATAGTTCTCAGGATGTTTCTGAGCGTCCAGAAGCATATCCCTGTTCAAAACGTTAACATTGAGGTGATGTCCACCCTTTGTTGCATATCCATCCAATAAATTTACAAGGTTATCAACCTGTGCTGAACTTGTAGCCATTTTTGTTTTCCTCCTTAAAATTATTTATACTTGGTGTTAGAACTGGTGCATGTTGCATGCAGCTTGGAACTATTGCTGAAACAAAAACTCCAATTCCTGAACAGTCGCAGTTGGCAGTGAAAGTGAGGCGGGTTAGTGGAAATCATCAAGCCCCTGTTCCAAAGTAGGAACGCTGCATGCCAGCGGTGTTCTGGAGCAGTCTGTGCAGCCCATGGTCTGAACATTTTTCGTTTCTTCCTGGGAAGCGTCCGTATCCACATTTACGTGGCCAACGCCCTGCATCATGCCTGCATCCAGCATTTTGACAAGATCATCAATCATTTTATTGTCATCCATAATAAAACCTCGTCATCAATATCTTTGGCCTGGGAAGAACCTGCCTGCAATGCAAACAGGCCTCCCCTGCCAATTATTATGGCTTATGCCATTATTATTTGTTTAAATCCATTTCTAAATCGCCTGCAAATACCTGATCTTCTTTACCAAGAGCACCAGGAATGATGGTGAAGGTATTGGAAATACCATCCTGTGCATCCTTGAAAGGAAGTTTGGAAACGGAAGACAGGGAAGCTACTGCACCGTGGGTGTCGCGTCCGTGCATCGGGTTAGCGCCGGGTGCGAAAGGCTGGCCTTTCTTACGTCCGTCAGGTGTGTTGCCTGTAGCCTTACCATAGGTTACGTTAGAAGTAATGGTAAGGATAGAGGTGGTCGGAACACCGTTTCTGTAGGTGTGGTGTCTTCTGATAGCTGTCATGAACCTGTGTACAACTTCCTGTGCAATGGAGTCAACACGGTCATCATCGTTACCATATTTCGGGAATTCGCCGGTTGTCTTGAAGTCAACGATGATACCGTCATCATCCCTTACAACTTCTACTTTCGCATGCTTGATAGCGGACAGGGAGTCGGCTACGATGGAAAGGCCGGCAACACCTGTTGCGAAATAACGTTTTACATCTCTGTCATGAAGTGCCATTTCAGCTCTTTCATAGCAGTATTTATCATGCATGTAATGGATGATGTTCAGAGTATTTACATATACATCTGCCTGCCATTCCATCATATCCATGAATTTATCCCAAACATCGTTGAAGTCGAGAACATCGCCTTCAACAGGACGATACTTCGGTCCAACCTGTTTCTTTGTAACTTCGTCAACGCCGCCGTTCAAAGCGTAAAGCAGACATTTTGCAAGGTTAGCACGTGCGCCGAAGAACTGCATTTCTTTACCGATTACCATGGAAGATACGCAGCATGCGATACCGTAGTCATCGCCGTGAGTTACCCTCATCAGGTCATCGTTTTCGTACTGGATGGAAGATGTCTGGATGGACATTTTCGCGCAGTATTTCTTCCAGTTTTCAGGAAGCCTTGTGGACCAGAGAACTGTTAAGTTGGGCTCCGGAGAAGGTCCTAAGTTGGTCAGTGTGTGCAGGTAACGGAAGGAAGTCTTTGTTACCATGTGACGTCCGTCTACGCCAACACCGCCGAGAGATTCGGTTACCCATACCGGGTCGCCTGCGAAAATCTGGTTGTATTCCGGTGTACGTGCGAATTTTACGCAGCGCAGCTTCATGATGAAGTGGTCAACGAATTCCTGAATCTGTTCTTCTGTAAAGGTTCCGTTAGCCAAATCTCTTTCTGCGTAGCAGTCGATGAAGGTGGAAGTACGTCCTAAGGACATAGCAGCACCGTTCTGTTCTTTTACGGAGCAAAGATATCCGAAGTAAGTAGCCTGGATAGCTTCTTTTACGTTTGTAGCCGGTTTGGAAATGTCGCATCCATAGGAAGCAGCCATTTCTTTCATCAGTTTCAGGGCTACCATCTGCTCGGAAAGTTCTTCACGAAGGCGAATTACGTCATCTGTCATAACGCGGCCTGTGGAATCCTTCTGAGCCTGTTTGTCCTGAATCAGGTAATCAATACCATACAGGGCAACACGTCTGTAATCGCCGATGATACGTCCGCGGCCATAAGCATCCGGAAGACCTGTGATGATATGAGCGGAACGGCAAGCCCTCATTTCTGCATTGTAAGCATCGAAGCAGCCTGCATTGTGTGTTTTCCTATGTGTGGAAAAGAACTCGCTGATTTCAGGGTCTACTTCGTAGCCGTTGTCAGAGCAAGCCTTTTCTGCCATACGGATACCGCCGTAAGGCTGTAAGGAACGTTTGAAAGGTGCGTCTGTCTGGAAGCCGACAATCGTTTCTTTGCTCTTGTCCAGATAGCCCGGGCCATGGGATGTAATGGTGGAAACCACTTTGGTGTCCATATCGAGAACGCCGCCTGCTTCACGTTCTTTTTTCTGTAAATCAAGTACCATGTCCCATAAATCTTTTGTGTTCTGTGTAGGAGCAGCTAAGAAGGAGTCATCCCCGTCATAAGGATGGTAGTTCCTCTGGATGAAATCACGTACATTGACTTCATTTTCCCATTTGCCGCCTACAAAATCTTTCCATTCTGGTCTCATCTTGAATAAGCCTCCTGTTTAAATATTTTTAAGTGGTTAATTATAACACAAATCCTGTATATTCATTATAGTATTAAGACACTTATAACGTCAAGCAAGGATGTGTACTTTTTTCTGTACATCCGGTATGTTTTCGGCATTTTTTATATTAAATTTTTGTGAAATTTATGAAGAATTCGGAATGGCTTGAAAGAAATGGGAGAAAGTATTATACTGATAGCAGCTTTTCGGCTACAGTATGATGGAAAGTTTTGCTGAGGCTGGTCTTTGTCCTGGCAAAGGCAGTTGAATGAAAGTAAAATTGAAAGCAAATGTTTTTTGCAAAATTTACAAAAGGAGGTCTTTTGATATGGCAGAGATAACAAAGAATACGACGATTGGCGAGGCGCTGAGGATAAACCCAGGTATCGCCCCGGTTCTTATGGAAATCGGAATGCACTGCCTGGGATGCCCGTCCGCACAGGGCGAGACGCTGGAAGAGGCGGCTATGGTGCACGGGCTGGATGCAGATGTGCTGATGGAGAAGATTGCGGCGGTTTAGGGCATGGAAGTTCTGTGGAACGGGGTAACAGTTCAGCCTGCAACTGCGCATTCCGTGGGAAAATGTGCAGCTTGAAAAGCAAAAATCCATTTGCGAAGCAAATTTTGCATGGATTTTTGCCTGTTGCTGGAACGGAGTGAACAGTAACGAACTGGGCTGAAAAAATCGCAAAGAGTATTGCGTAAAAGGGGAAATTAGATTATAATAAGAGTGCAAAAGGTGCTGCCGTACAGCAACGGTTCGCCTGGTTATTAGTTACAAGTTAAACATCAATCAAGCAACCTAACTTTGGCGTGTGCGGTTGCTTTTTTGATGCTTTATATTTCCTTTTGCATTATTTTCCATATGTATCACCTCCAGATACTGGAAGTTCTCCAAATGTATTCTTTGGGCAAAAGGCGAACCGCGCACCATTTTGGCAGTTCAGCCTTTCGGCTTCCCTGCTACTTTAACGATACTTAACGCACCTCCATGCTACGCATCATCTGTCTGACGGACTCGAACAGATAGGGCTTTAATTCGCTGATGGACGTGGGCTCTTCATATAGGATACAGCTGAAAGAAGTGGAGCTGACCAATTCAATAATCATAAATACAAGAAGTTCCGGATTCTTATATTTTATCTCCGACTTCTCGAAAACAGAGGAATAAATATTATAAAAATCTATCTCCGAAGAATCGGAATAAAGCAGTTCGTTCTTAAAAATACCCCAGCTTAAACTTTTGGATATAAAGCGCAGCAAAGACTTGTCGGCCGTAAACTGGTCCAGGATATTGTCAATCATAAAAATAATCTGGTCCTCCAGGCCGGTGATATCCGTTCGATGCAGCGCTTCGTCCGCAGTACGGAAAATCTGGCTGGCCTTTTTGGCAATCAGCTTATTGTTAATATCATATTTGTCCTTAAAATATAGGTAGAAAGTGCCTTTCGCCACTCCTGCCTGGTTGACGATGTCGGAGATAGAGGTTTTATGAATCCCCTGTTTGGTAAATAGGTCGAAGGCAGTATTTAAAAGGGCGTCTTCCTTTAACTTTTTGTTGATATCTATTTTTCCCATAATAATTCTCCATGATCGTAATAGTTTGGCCTTTCGGCTTCCCTGTTACAAATCCGGCCATTTCGAGTTTTGCCTGTGGCAAAAGGGCCGGATTCTTTGCCACATCTACACATCCGTATGGATTAGAACATTATAAGATTAATTATGAAGAAAAGCAATGGGTATGCCCAAAAATAAACTCCTCGAAAATAAACTCCTGTGAAAAAGTGTAAACTTTTTATAAACAGCATTGACTAGTGGTCAGTTTTGTGATATACAATAATTAACAAAAATGACCAATGGTCATATAATTAAAAGTAAAGGAACTTTTGAAAGGGAAGGGTTATTTATATGAAAAATTTTGGAAAGTGTGTAGTGAAGTTAAGAATACCGATTTTGATTTTCAGTTTCCTGCTTTTAATACCGTCTTTTTTCGGTTACATAGGAACGAGGGTGAATTACGATATTCTCTCCTATTTACCCAAGGACATTGAAACTATGGTAGGACAGGACATACTGGTGGACGAATTCGGCACGGGCGCCTTTTCCATGTTTGTGGTGGAGGGGATGCAGCCGAAAGAAGTCTCGGCATTAAAGGCAAGCATCGAAGAGGTGGAACACGTTGAAAAGGTCATCTGGTACGATTCGGCGATGGATATTTCCGTTCCGATGGAACTGCTGCCAGGGGAGTTTTATGAAGCCTTTAACAGCGGTGACTGTACGATGATGATTATTATTTTTGATGAAACCACATCGGCGGATGCCACTATGGATGCCATAGTAGAAATCAGAAAAATAGCGGATAAGGATTGTTTTTTAAGCGGTATGTCCGCTGTGGTCACAGATACGAAAAACCTGTCGGAAAGGGAGGCGCCTATTTATGTATTTATTGCGGTGATATTGACCTGCATCGTATTGTCGCTGGCCATGGACTCCTACCTGGTATCCTTTGCTTTCCTGGCCAGCATCGGGATGGCGATTGTATATAACCTGGGCAGCAATATCTTTTTCGGGGAGATTTCTTATATTACAAAAGCTTTGAGCGCGGTGCTGCAATTGGGGGTAACGATGGACTATTCCATTTTCCTTTGGCATAGTTACCAGGAGCAGCAGGGGGTGTGCGGCAATAAGAAGGAAGCCATGGCCAAGGCCATAGAGGAAACCCTTTCTTCGGTGGTGGGGAGTTCCATCACTACGGTGGCTGGTTTTATTGCCCTGTGTTTTATGAGTTTTACCCTGGGTATGGATTTGGGGATGGTAATGGCCAAGGGGGTGGTCATGGGGGTAATTGCCTGTGTAACGATTTTGCCTTCGCTGATTCTGGTGCTGGATAAGGCATTGGAGAAAACGAAGCATAGGGCGCTGATTCCCGATATGAATCACATCGGTCAGTTCGTGACAAAGCATTTTGTGGTATTTGCCATGATTCTTGTGGCAATCATGCTTCCGGCCTTGTATGGTTACCGGAATGCGGCAGTTTATTATAATCTGGACGAAACTTTGCCCAAGGATTTGCCCAGCATCATAGCCAATGAGAAACTGGAGACAGAGTTTGACATGAACGCCACTCATATGCTGCTGCTAAGCGCGGATTTACCTGCAAAAGATGTGAAGAATATGAGCGAGGAGATGAAAAAAGTGCCTGGGGTCAGCTGGGTGTTAGGGCTGAATGCGGTGAAAGGAACAGCTTTGCCCGACGAGATGGTGCCGGAGGAACTGAAGGATGCATTGAGCAACGAGAACTGGCAGCTTTTGCTCGTCGGCTCCCAATATAAGGTGGCTTCCCAAGAGGTAAACGCCCAATGCGATACTCTGGACAGGATATGCAAATCTTATGATGCGAAAGGCATGCTGGTGGGGGAGGCTCCTTGTACGAAAGATTTGATACGGATTACGGATAAGGATTTTAAAACGGTAAGCATGGTATCCATTGGGGTGATTTTTATTATTATTCTTTTTGTATTCAAATCGGTTTCCCTGCCGGTAATATTGGTGGCAGTAATTGAAGGGGCGATTTTCGTTAACATGGGAATCCCTTATTATACGAAAACAGAAATCCCTTTTATCGCTTCGGTGGTAATCGGAACGATACAGTTGGGGGCAACGGTGGATTATGCGATTTTGATGACCACAAGATACCGGAGGGAAAGAAGCGCGGGAGTGGAAAAAAAGCAGGCGGTGGACATCGCATGTCAGACCAGCGCGAAATCCATTGTGGTGAGCGCCCTGACCTTTTTTGCGGCGACCTTTGGTGTGGGGCTGTATTCCAATATTGATATGATTAGTTCGCTTTGTACATTGATGGCCAGAGGGGCGATTATCAGTATGTTCAGTGTGATTTTCATTCTGCCTTCGATGTTTATGATATTTGATAAGGTGATTATGTTCAGTTCGCTGGGAGAGAAATTCATGAAAAGGAAACTTTCCAGCGAGAGAGGGTGAAGAGAAGTGGTGGAAAAGATAGAGGAGGAGCATTATGAGGAAAAGGAATCTGTGGGAAGAAAAGGAAACAGGCAGGAATATAGCAATTGAGAGGGGAAGGCAGGAAGAGAATATGGAGATGGAGGGCAAAGAGGTGAAAGCGGAAGCACCCGGGAAGAGGGGAAGGCAGGAAGAAAGTATGGAGATGGAGGGCAAAGAGGTGAAAGCAGAAATGGCTGAGAAGGAAAAAAAGAAAAAAAGGATGATAGGGATGGAAAATAGGGGGTATGGCAGAATGGGAATGAAGAACGGTGAGTGGAAAAAAATACTTAGCCTTGCGCTGGCAGGAACAATGGCCGTTTCTTTGATTGCCTGCGGAAGCGGAATGAATGAGGCCGATGCCGGGGAAGGCGGAACGGACGGCATGGAGGAAGTATGGGCAGCAGAAGACGGGAATACGGAGACGGAAGAAGTCCTGGAACAGGTCCTGGGAAGCCAGGCGAAGGCCTCCCACAGCAGCGAAACGGGCAAAGAGGAGACGGTATATGTGCTGGCCGATGCAAAAGGCGATGTGAATAAGGTAATTGTGAGCAGCTGGGTGAAAAATGGGGAAGGGAGCAATTCCCTGTCGGATGTGAGTCTTTTGCAGGGTATCGAAAATGTAAAAGGTTATGAGAGCTACACCGAAGGAGAGGACGGCAGCCTGGTATGGGATGCCGGGGGAGCGGATATTTATTATCAGGGAACTACGGATAAGGAACTGCCGGTGGATGTGAAAATATCTTATACGCTGGACGGAAGGGAAATAGCGCCGGAGGAACTGGCGGGGAAAGACGGAAAAGTAACGATTCGTTTCGATTATGAAAATAAACAAAGGGAAACGGTGGATATCAACGGAAGCGAGGAAGAAATTTATGTTCCCTTTGCGATGATTTCAGGGATGGTGCTTCCTTCGGACACTTTTTCCAATGTGGAAGTGACCAATGGAAAACTGATTTCGGAAGGAAATAGTTATCTGGTAGTAGGGGTGGCTTTCCCTGGGCTGAGGGATAGCCTGAAGATTGATGAACTGAAAGAAGAAATTGAGGATGAGGAAAAGCGGGAGGAAATTGATGAACTGAACATACCGGATTATCTGGAGGTATCGGCGGATGCAGTGGACTTTAACTTATCTATGACCATGACTATGGCCATGAGCGATGTGCTTTCGGATATTGATTTGACGGATACTATAGATGTGGACGAGATTAATGAGTCTATGGATGATTTGGAGTCGGCAACGGAAGAGCTGATAGACGGTACTTCCGAATTGAAGGATGGAACCGGCGAACTGAGAGACGGGGCACAGGAGTTGAAGGACGGAACTACGGAATTAAGGGATGGTGTGCAGGAACTGAAGGACGGAACTACCGAGCTAAGGGATGGAACTGTGGAACTGAAAGACGGAACGGAAAAGCTGTTAGACGGTGCAGGAAAGCTAAAGGACGGCACGGATACATTGAAAGACGGAACAGGCACCTTGAAGGAAGGGGCGGACACATTAAAGGCCGGTACGCAGGAATTAAGTGAAAAATCGAAGGTGTTGGACGCCGGAGTCGGACAGCTGGACGGAGGCGTGGGGGAATTGACCGCGGGAAGCAGAAAGCTGGCAGAAGGAACTATGGCGCTGGCAAGCGGAAGCCAGGCATTGGATGCAGGCGCGGCCCAGATACAGCAAGGGCTGGCATCGGTGGATATGGCAATCGGCTCAATGGTGAGCGCATGTCAGGGCACAGATGGCAAAATGGGGCTCGTAGGGGCAAGCCAGTCATTGTCACAAGGGATGGATGGGCTGGACGCATTGTTAGAACAATATTTTTCCGCCTATGAAAATACACTCAATGAGACCATCAATCGGCTGCAGCAAACGGCAGCGGCAGCTGCGGAAGAAGAGGCCAGGGCCAGGGCAGCGCTGGCACAGGCAATGGAGCAGCAACAGGCGGCGGAGGCGGCCCTGAGCGCGGCATGTGAGCCGGAAACGAGAACGGTGGATGTGGAAGTGGAGGCGGAAGGGAAAATGGCCCAGGCTACAGTGAGCGGACTGGTGACCGGATATAGCATAGAGCCTGTCACAACCACTGCTCAGGCCACAGTGGAAAGCGTATCGGCGCAAGAAGTAAGCAAAGCTGCGGCGGATTACCGAAGCGCAGGGGAAGTGGTAGCACAGGCGCAGGCCGATGTGGCGGCAGCACAGGCCAAGGCACAGACGGCACAGGAGGCGATAGCCCAGCTGGCACAGCAGTATGGGGCTTCCGGAGAATTCGCAAATGCCGGCGATGCGGCTCAGGCGGCTTATATTACTTATATTAAAACAGCTTCCGCCAATTTGACTGCAGGGGCGAAACAGCTGGAAGCAGGAGTGAATGCCTTGTATCAAGGCCTGCTGCAGCTGGATGATGCACAGGCGGGGGTTCCGGCGCTGGCAGCAGGGGCAGCCCAGTTAAAAGCGGGAACCGAAGCAGCAGTGGCAGGAACGAAAGAACTGGGAGAAGGGGCAGCAGCTTTGAACCAGGGAGCGGATGCGCTGAAAGTGGGGACAACGGAACTAAAGGATGGAACAGGGAAACTGATAGAAGGAACGGAAAAGCTGGATACGGGTGCTATATCTTTGAAAGACGGAGCTGTAAAACTGGATGATGGTGCGAAAGAGCTAAAGGATGGCGCAGGAGAACTGAAGGACGGAGCAGTGGAATTGAATGACGGCGCAGGGGAACTGAAGGATGGAGCAGTGGAACTGGACGATGGCGTGCAGGAATTAAAGGATGGCGCGGAAGAACTGGATGACGGGGTTGTGGAATTGGTAGACGGAACCATTGAACTGGACGACGGGGCTCTGGAACTGAAAGACGGAATGATTGAATTTAACGAGGAAGGAATCAGTAAGCTGACGGACTTGTTCGGGGATAACGTACAGAAGGTTATCGACAGGATTGATGCGCTTAAGAATATCGGAAGCGGTTACAACACTTTCAGCGGATTGCAGGAAGGCACGGAGGGGAGCGTGAGGTTTATTTATAAGACAGATGGGGTGAAGGCGGAATAGTATTTTCATCGCGGGTTTTGGCGTCAAAATCAAAAAAATAAGAAAGGTACACAAAAGAAATGGGCATAAAGGACATTATCAGAAATTCGGCAGCAGAAACGGAGTTTTTGCGGCGTGAATGGAGCGCGGAAGCGTGAAATTGGAGAACCCAAAAACCGCCGGGAGTAATTTCCCGGCGGTTTCGTTTATACTTTATATCTGGCACAAAGACTGCAAAGCATTTTCCTTGATAATGGGGTTAAAATGCTCTTCCAGATATGCTTCCCCCGCAGACACATATTTCTCCAGCGTGCCGTATTCGGACAGGATATTGCATACCTTATTAAACTGCTCTGGCGTGTGGCCGCCTTTGGAAGCAACTAAAATATACCGATGTGCATTTTCGTTTTTGTATAAAGAGTTGCTTTCGTTATAGCATCCGGCGAGAACATGGGAAATCCTTGTTACTGTACGGATAGAATCGAAGGAAAAAATCCGTACAAGTTCCTGCTCGGCCGCATCATTTTCCTGCTTTTTCGTATTTTTTTTCGTCTGCTTTTCCCGGGGCTGTGAAGGGGAAACTCCCTTTTCAGCGGTATCTGCAAATTTGCCTTCATGGATTTTTTTAAATAAATCCAGCACATCGTCAGCGCCCTCTGTCAGACTATCCAGCATCTCATCCAAATCGCTGTCCGAATCATGAACGGAAGGTGCGAACTTAGAGAAGCGCGTATCCAGTTCTTCTGGGTCCTCTACTTTAGTGATGATAAGCACTATGCATTCTGAATTTAGAGGAATGGCTTCTATCATTAACGGAATATCCTCGGCCTCAAAACCAAATTCATATGATGCCTGCTGCATCATATCGCGGAAGAGGTTCTTTGCCTTTTCGGTTCCATATGCAAGTTCACTGATTTTCAATTCACGGTCGGCCAAGTCTTCTCTTGTTAGTGTACAGCGAATCTGATGGTCATTTACTTTTTCAATTTTCATGTTATCACATCCTCACTATTATGATACTGCCACCTTATTTATATTGTGACTAACCTGAACTAAATTATTTTGGAGTAATACTTTACAGTTAAAAGTATATTATACTTTCTTCAAATTTAAGTCAATAGAATTCCGCAGTGTTTAAAAATTTTTTATAAAAATTCGACATTTTTTTTAAAAATCCTTGCAATAAATGGAAACCTTTGCTATAATTGGTTTCACGGAATGCTTCCGGATAGTCTGTGACGGAAGGAGGCATGTTAATTATAGGCAGTTTTATTTTAATTTAATCTACTCTCCCTGAGATATTAACAATAAATATTATGGGAGAAGTCTTACAAGCTTATGTGCTTGTCCGAAAAATAAAATTTTCCAAATTTGTTCACGTTATTATAATTCACACTACGAATATTATTTGTAAAAAGGGTAATTTTATTTTTAGTATTTTTTATTGCATGTCCGGACGTTCCGTTTTTTACCATACTGTTTAGTATTGTCAGTTTATTAAAAAAGTATCATCAAAAATATATCACGAATCTCCTTTTGGGGAACAATAAGATAACATTTCTCTGCAAAAAGTAAGGATTGATGGTACGCCGTAACCATAAAACTGGAAGACCCCCTAGAGCGATGGATGGGTGTGCTGTCAAAAAAAGCAAGAAAAAGTCAAATAAAGTAATGACGGTACTTAAATAGTTTGCTATAATAAAGGACGGTTGGAAGGGAGCTGGGCATATGAAAAAATTAATTCCGGTAATAACTGCAATCGTCCTTATTATTGTAGTTGTTGCAATCAGTGTTGGTGTAAAAGTGATGGAGAAATATTCCTATTCGAAGGAAAGAGCGGATTTGGAGGAGTATTTTGACATAAACAGCGAAGGCGAGGTGGCCATTGTGCTCGGCAATGAGCGGGTGGAGGAGTCGGCCAGGCTGATGGATGGCGTCTACTATTTTGATTTGGCCACTGTCCATAAATATTTTAATGAGAGATTCTATGAGGACAAGAATGAGCAGCTTTTGCTCTACACCCTGCCGGATGAGACGGTAAGGGTGGAAATTGGTTCCTCTTCATATATAACAAAGGATGGCCCGGTGGATTTGGGATATCCGGCGGCCAGATATGCCCAGGCCTTTGACGGCAGCGGGGAAATATTGTATGTAGCGGCGGATTATGTGAAGCTGTTTACGGGGTATAGTTACCAGACCTTTACAGGGCCGGACCGTATGCAGGTGTATGCAAACGGGCATAGCGGAGAAAGCATCAAAACGGCGGAAATCATAAAGGATACGGCGGTGCGTTATCAGGGCGGCGTAAAAAGCCCTATTTTGAAGGACGTAATGGTTGGCGAGCAGGTTGCCGTTCTGGAGGAAATGGAGAATTGGAGCAAGGTCAAGACAGAGGATGCCATTATCGGGTATGTTGAGAATAAACGGCTGGGAGAAAGCGGTGCAGGAGGCATGGATGTTTCGCCGCAGCCCCAAACTGAAAATGCGTCAGCCTTTGTGAACCCGGAATTTACCAGCATTTCCAGGCCATATAAAATCAATCTCGCATGGCATGCGGTGGCAGGAACGGCAGGAAATGATACGCTGGCATCGGCTCTGGAGAATACAAAAGGGGTAAATGTGATTTCTCCCACCTGGTTTGCCCTGACTGACAATGACGGGAATTTCTCCAGCTTTGCATCCCAAAGCTATGTGGACAAGGCTCATGATATGGGGCTGGAAGTGTGGGCGCTGATTGACAATTTCACCAATCAGGGGATAGAGACTTATGAAGTGCTGTCCTATACAACCAAACGGGCTTATTTGATTCAGGGGCTGATGGATGCAGCTCTGGAATATGATTTGGATGGTATTAATATAGATTTTGAAGGGCTTACCCAAGATACCGGCGAACACTTTATCCAGTTTATCAGGGAACTTTCCGTGGAATGCAGGAAGAACGGAATCGTGCTTTCTGTGGATAATTATGTGCCCAGGGGCTTTAATGACCATTATGAAAGGGGAGAGCAGGGGGTATTTGCCGACTATGTGATTATTATGGGCTATGACGAGCATTATAACGGCAGCCCGGAAGCGGGGAGCGTAGCATCTATCGGTTTTGTGGAAGAGGGAATTCAGAAGACGGTCAATGAGGTGCCTCCGGAAAAGGTGATTAATGCTGTTCCGTTCTATACCCGTATATGGAAAAGCGAAGGGGCGAACCTGACCAGCGAAGCGGTGGGAATGGAACTGGCGGAGGAGTTCGTGGATAACCATAATATCGAAGTGCGCTGGGATGAAGTGACATGCCAGAACTATGGTGAGATACAGGAAGGCGGCACTTTCTATCAAGTGTGGCTGGAGGACGAGCAATCCATAGAGGCTAAGCTGAATATCATGAAGAAATATAATATTGCAGGGGTGGCAGCGTGGAAACTGGGGTTTGAGAAGGCCTCTATATGGGATGTGATTGGGGATTATTTGAATGTGGAGTGATTAACAATAAATTTAAACCGGAAGATTATATGTCGGAGCGGATGCTCTTCAGTATATGGAAATATATAGTAAAGGCCGGTTGAGCGATATATAATGATAGCATGGAATAGGAGGGTATATACATTTTTTTCCATCCCGCTTCATAAGTTGTATTAAATGGATGAGAGCAGAGCGGTAGATGGATGATGGAGGAAAAACAGGGTAAAATTTTAAGGATAATTATGGCGGCAATTCTTCTTGTTTCAATGTATTTTGTGGCAGGGGAAGGGGCCGCCTATGTTAATTCGGATAATGTGGTGGAACGGGGAAGCGGTAAAGGGGGATTTTGGGAAACGATGATTGGGCAGAGCAGGGGAGGGGATGCCAGAACCGAAAATGGAGAGTCCGAGGGAGGGGCGTCCGGAAAAAAAGAGGAAGGAAAAAACGGAGAGGATGAAGGCGGGGAAGGAAAGGCGAAATTCTGCGTAGTAATCGATGCCGGACATGGAGGCGCGGATCCTGGTAAGGTGGGCATCAATGGTTCTTTGGAAAAAGACATCAACTTGGAAATAGCGAAAAAGTTGAAAAAATTCCTGGAAGCGGAAGATGTGGAAGTGATTATGACGAGGACGGACGGAAATGGCTTGTATGACGAAAATGCTTCCAATAAAAAGGTGCAGGATATGAAGCGCCGGATTGCCATTATCGAAGAAGCCCAGCCGGAAATCGTAGTGAGCGTCCATCAGAATAGCTATCATGAGGAATATGTCCATGGGGCACAGGTATTTTATTATACCGGAAGTAGTACAGGGAAGAAGCTGGCGGAGTTGATTCAGGATTGCTTTGTGGCCGGTGTGGATTCGGAAAATAAGCGGGAAGCTAAGGCAAATGACAGCTATTATCTGCTGAAAAAGACATCGCGGCCTATTGTGATTGTAGAGTGCGGTTTCCTTTCGAACAGGGAAGAGGAGGAAAAGTTGAATACGGAGATTTATCAGGAGAAGGCGGCCTGGGCGATACATATGGGGGTGATGAGGTATTTGAATGAAAATGAGAAATAGGGGGCGCGAGGTAGTAAAGTATTCTGCGGAGAGATATTATTATTTAGGATTTCTGTTCAGGAAAGATTCGTTCGGAAGCTGATACATCCTCTCCGCAGAAAGGTTTTTATAGTATTTTAGGTTGATGGATAACGATATGTATTTGCTTCCCTTTCACTTTGTTTTCATAGATATTGCGGAACAGCCTGGGATTTTCAATTATTTTTTCCTTATCATAGATAAAGAAATAGATATACTCCGCATGGTAATGCACCATATCCGCTTCCAGTTCTTCTATTAGTTTCTTTTGCGGCATACTGCCCCGAGTACACTTTACTTCAATGATATGCTAAGAATCCAGAAAAATATCATGCGGACTGTGCCATAGCCGGTATCCTCACTGGTTTTAGCCCTGACAGATGTTCTTTTTGGATGCCGCCACGCCTGTGGGCGGACGTTCCAGAAGAACTTCCAGAAAAAGATAGTAGTTATCAAGTATGGTGAGCAGGCGGTCATCTGCAGGGGAATCAGCTATAATCTGCTCAAGATATGTAATGCCCCGATTCCTTGCAGAATCCAGATTATCCTTGGTCTCTTTGTCGGAGTATTCATTTATGACATAGTATGCCTGCTGCTCCAACTCCATCAGGGATTGGGAATCTATATCCAATGTTTTGAGGAAGGTTCTTAAGCCAGGCAGCAAAAGTGAAAATTCCGTCCAACTTTTATATTTTTCAGCCTTGTAATCGCATCTTGTATACTGGTTATAGCCATAGGAATGTTAAACATTGTCTTTAACGTGCGCCTCCCCATCGCAGATAGAACAGAAACAGAAGTGACCAGCTGTCAGTGTAGGGAGTGGGAAGCACCCCGAAAGAAAGGAGCAGGATAAAATGAAGAACAAGGACAGCTTAAAGATTACCACACTTTACGAAAGATTGTCAAAAGATGATGGGCAGAGCGGGGAAAGCAACAGTATCACAAACCAAGAGAACATTTGTCAAGGGGATTTTCGCCATAAAGATGAAATCCCCCCGATAAATCAATATTAGAAAAGTTCTTCAAAAATTTTAGCGGTTTCTTCTGACATGCGCCGAGTAGCAGTAAGGCTCATAGATAGTATATTTCCATCTTTATCCAGACGCAGAGGTTTTTCCTTGCTCTTTGGATAACCGAAACGCAAAAGAGGTATCGCCTCATCGGGCATGAGCCGCGGTTCGATGCTGCTGCCGTCCTCCCCCCAGACCGCCCATTCTGAACAACAATTGAAGGGTTCCTGATGCTTTGCATGAGGTTTCTCCGACTCGATCATCAGCGTCATGCCATCAGGGATAGCTTCTGCACAATTAAAGCTTTGCCCCTTCGCCCAGTAGAATGTGTCTGTCTTCTTTACAACAATCCCCTCTGGAGTCAGTGCACCGTGTTCACGACCCAATTCCCGCATACAGTAGTCGAAAGCGCACTCCCTGTGGGTCACTGGCAGTTTGGCCATGACATACAGCTTCTTTTTTATCAAGGTAACAGGAAATACCACATCCCCGACCTTAATAGACACTATAGAGGGCATTCGGGAATGGATGCTGCCAAACACCACCTTGATTGGCCCCGTATCCCCCGCCTTTTTCAGTTCCTGCACCCAATCCTGGGGCCAATAAACTATGTAATGTGCCATCTGCTTCTCCTTTATGGCTTAGTGTAGAAAATCGGGATTTCTCAATTTGCCACGTTCCAAGTATACCACCGATGCGAATGGCATTCAACCCTCATTTATAGATGTTGATAGTAGCCCTATGATAGTAGCGGCAAGCAGTGTATTTGTTGGAACAGCGTTCCAAACCCTTTAAATAGCCCCGTGGACGGGGTTGGCTGAGCATTCGTTTCACGAATGCTGTATTGCCCTACAAAGTGAAAACAGGCAAGAGCGCCCTCATCAGAGTGTCGAAATACGGCAACACCTGGCTTGCCCGGCAAAAGAGAACTGTCATACCAGCAACCCCGCCACAAAGCTGGATGTGCATTCTATTGAAAATGAATGTGCTAAATATTGTGTTGAAATTTCTTTTGAAATAATATACCATATATCCGTAGTTGTAGAGAAGTTGACAAGCAATATGTAGAACTTTCAAATGATTCAATTACCATTTCAAAGCCAGTAGGAAAATGCTGTCCGATTGCTGTATATAAAGCTATCGTAAAAATGGCAATTTCGGTTATGCCTGTAGAAGAATTACATCTTTTTAATAATGTGATAAAATGGATTCGTGAACCTGAACATTCCGATTTCTACAAATATAAAAAATTGCTCCTTCGACATAAAATGATACCGGGTTTTAATCTAACTAAATATCCGCACTATATACTTTTTCGATGTAAAAAAGATGGTTGGAGTAAACCATATATGCTCTTTAATTTGGCATATGGTTGCTGCTCCTTGCTTATAGAAGTTCCGAGAGGTTCAGACAACTCTGCTAATAATGAATTTGAATATGTACCGTTTCCTCCAATTTGTCAGTTTTATATTGAATAGAGCAGTAAAATTTACTTGATGAGTGAAAAAGAGATAAATATTATAGAAAGTGTAGATTACATATAATCTTGTTAAGCAATTATAAAAAAGCTGAGATTTAAGAGAGGCCCTGTTTTTTTTTGTGTAAAAAATTAAACTCACCACTTGACAATGCTGCATAGAGGTTAGGAAGCCGGATGCCTTGATGGCCTGCATCAGCCGCAATTCATAGGGCAGGTTGGAAATGGCATATTTCCGTGATATATAGGTATATTCTGGAAATGCCCCGGGGCAAAACACATCTTCCGCCTGAGTTCCATATGCGTACATCCTTATCCGTTTTATCCATTATACTACATTTTTAACCGAATTAACCCTTTCTATTGATTTTTAATCCGTTTATTTGATTTATTGGATTTGCATCAAATGAAGCAAGTGGATTTTATTCTTAGATTACCCATTGCATAGCTAAATTCGCCTATAAGTAACGGAATCCGGGTGAGATTTCCTTTCGAACAGGGAAGATGAGGAAAAAATGAATACGGAGATTTATCAGGGGAAAGCGGTTATTTTGAATGTTGCATTACTTGGATTTACTGCAAAAGCATGGAGAGATGAAAATCCTGAATTGGTAAAAAAGAATAATGTAGGAGATTTTGCTTCAATAAATGAACTTGCAGTTTTGTCTGATTTGGAAACTAAGAGGTGGTGAACAAAAAGTCAACTTTTTGTGCTGATTTGATAAATATAGGTTGAAATAAGAAAATTAAGAAGATATAATTATATAAATAAAGGATAATTCCTGATTATTAGGCATTAAGGTATAGTTAAAGAATGTTCGCCTGATAATACCTTCTGATTAATAATTGTTTATTATCAGCTAAATTATCTATAGTTCCGCATAAATTTTCTACTTATACTCAAATACTTTAAATATGGGGTTTGCAGAACAAACTGTAAATCTAATATGTTCTACTTACATTAAAGACAATAGACTTACCATTCGGTTAGCAATTTAGTGTTTATGCGAATTTACAGCATTCCACGACAATGTAAATAGAATTTGGTTGCGGAGCTATAGACTATCAGAACACTTTGCATAACAAGTACGACACTGGGAGACATCAATCTATGGAATACCAAAACATGCAGGAAGAAGTATTTTGGCGGCAATTGGAATGGTTAGCACGGAAATTTATTGCATCCAGACTTAACGTAGAAATTCAAGATGATGACTTTAAGCTGACTAGAAAAAGTAAGGATGGTGGATTTGATGGACGTCTTATTATTGATATCACAAACGATGGTGAGGTAAGTCATAAAATTCTTGTTGAATCCAAATTTAGGACGTCCGTTAAGAGTTTACCGCTAGACGATTGTGCCAAAGCACTGATTATTGCTTTCAACCAAGCGGCACAGACACTTTATATTGTAACAAATGTGCTATTTGCCCCACAGTCCAATGAAGAAATTGATAAGTTTAAACGGAAAGTGAATCTTGCGGTAATCGCAGTGGATGGAATTGCTTTAAAAGAATATGTAGGCGAAAATAAAGCAACACTGCTTAGTCAATGCAGCGCGGAATTTCTGAATTACATTGAAACTTCTTCAGACATTGATCTCAACATTAAAATTAATAATCTGGATGAACAAATTGAAAAGAAAACCACAAAGCAGAAAAGCAGATCAGTGTGCAATGCGAAAACTGCTAAAAAAGAATATCTGTATAAAAACAGCTCTTTTAAAAATGAAAGCAAAGAATATATTAAAAATATAAACACAGCCGCTAAATTTACATTATTGTGCGGAACTGCGGGGATTGGTAAAACCGTGTTTCTGGCCGAAACCTTACATACCTTGGAAAAGCAGGGATATTCCACTGCAATCTTTGACCTGCAGCAATTGACTAGCCCTAGAACTCTTTTCATAAAGCTTCTAGAATCTTTATGGGAAGTGGATTTATCCGAATTGGCTATGCAATTTGATTATGAAAAAGAGATTGAGGATTTGAGGGCTTTGATTGCATACAATTCAAACAGCAAAGTAAACGAAAATATGTTGTCAGCAGTGACGCAGGCAATATGCAAACGCACGGAAGAAATCAAAGGTTATACAGACAATTACTATTTCTTGCTTACAAATTATATTTATTACCTACTAAAGCCGTATGAAAATAGTAATAAGATTGTATGGGCTTTTACTGATTTAAACAAATCCAATGTCGAAACTATTGATTTTCTATACACCCTTTTATGCAGGATTCAGGGAATTATTTCTGTAATTGTTGAAATGCGTCCTGACTTTATTTTGGAAACGGTTTCTCCAGAATTAGTAAAATGTAATTACTATAATAATTTTCAATCTATATCCAATATTCCGTACGCGATAAGACTTGTGCAGTTTGATGATACGGATGCACAAAAATATCTAGCAGGGTATTTACCAGATATTCCGATTCATCAATTAAACTTTATCATAAAAAAAGTTGGAACACTGCCGCTATACTTGAATACAACGGCAAACTATATCAAAACACAAATGCAGCACTGTGATATTCGTTCAAAAGCAATACCTGATCGAATATTAGAAGAATGGATTTCTAAGTTTGAAAAGCACGGAAATAGTACCATTTTAAATAGTTTACGTTATTTTTGCAAGGACTCGGAAATGAATATTTGCTTTTGCATTACGGGAATACTGGATGGCTGTCTGCCGGTTTCCATTATTGAAACACTGTGTGAACCTGAAAAACAAACACTTTTATTTGACAAGCTTGACAGTATATCTTTCTATAAGTTTAAGGGTGATTCATACTATGTAAAGCATGACTATATATATGATGCCATGAATGAGAATATGTCGGAACGTTTGCGATTCACTATTGCAAAGCAAATATATACATGTGCACAAAACCCTGATATAGACTTTACGGTCACTGAAGAAAAAATTTTTCAATTGTTGTTTTACATGCAGGAATATGAGAAAGCTTTAGAGCAATGGTTCTGTCTTGAAGAGAGTCTTTATAAACAGCATCTTTTCTGCGCTATTATAAAATATGGGGATATTGCGCTTGCATGTTATGATAATTTACATCTTTCGCAAAGGCAACAGGATGTACAAGTTAAAATTATAACATCAGTCTTAAATGCATATCTTCAAATTCGCATTTTAAATGCAAAAAAATTTCATGAATTGTTGTCACAATATGAAACGATATGCAATTTGAAAAAATACTCTCCGGTAGGAAAACTAATGAAAGCACGCCTCTTGTTTTATAATTGGAATCAATTTTTTTATGGCGCTGAAATAGAAAAATCGTATAGCGCTATTTTAGATGCGAAAGAAATCGTTGACACAAATAATATAGAAGATACGGTTTTATGTGCCAATATTTATTGGGCATATGCCTTGTCACACAAACGAAAAACTTCAATTGAACAGGCTATTCGGGATTATAAGGAAGGACTGGAAAAATATCCCGAAAGCACAATATTAAATGTCGGATTAAAGTTACATCAAGCACATACATTTCTTCGGATACAACCGGAGAAATCCTGTAAAATATGTGAAGAGGTTTTGGAGGATTTAAAAGAGGATGACTGTCCATATCATGAAATTTTGCAGATACGCGTTGATATTGTAATGTCAAAATTTTATGCTGGACAGTATGCGGATGCATTGGAGAAATGCGAAGAAGTACTGCAAATTGCAAGATCTGTAAATGCATCATATCAAATGGGAAGATTATTTAATATATACGCTGCCATATTACTGGTGTTGGGGGATACGGATGAAGCAGAAATTTATTTTTCACGGTCTTATCATGAATTTCAGGAAAGCGGGAATCGCTTATTTACATGGCGCGCTGAATTCAATCTGGCACAGTTATTATCCAAGCACGATAAAGAGAAGGAGGCTGTCAGGAGGTTTAAAGCACTTTATAACAGTGGCATTCCTGATTTAGTGGAACGCGTGCAGAACTTAACCTTAGATAATGCGGAATTGGCAGCATTTCTTTATACCATCCGAATATTGAAAGAAAAAGGACAGTATAAAGAAAATGCAATCGCAAAATTATTACAGCACAATGAAATCTATTCACAGATGGCAGAGTGTGATAATGAAACATTTTTAAAGGCATTGAATGAGTTATCCTACATCCATAACGACTATTTAATTATTCTGGGCTAGAGAGATTGAGTAACAGATCAAGCTGCGCTCGAATTGTTTTTGCCTGTTCAGGGTATATAGACATTATTTGGTGCAGCAATAACTTTTTCGAGAGAAAAATAATTGCCCATGTCAAAGCGTTTTGCTGTATCTGCACTGGAAGCCTTTGTAATAAAGAGTGCCAAAAACAGGGAATTACATTGTCTGCGGTAGTAAGCAACAATAATTTCCCCTCATCATATCCATCTTCGACAGGATGGAGATAGGCAGGAAGCAGCAGGCATAATTCTTTATCACAGTAACACAGGCTTTCAGATTCCACAAATCCGCCTAAAACCATTTCCGGCTGACAATATTTGTATTTTAATTCTGCAAGAAATGTTATTAAGGAGGGAGACAGGGTGTTCTTTAGATGAGAGCACTCGTTTATTCTGTTTATAATCCAATCGGCTTCCAGAGACATGGAGAAGTCTCCCTCCGCAAACATTGCAAATGCTTCCACTTCCGACTGATATCGACAAATTGCATCATACATTCCAATTTTCTGGTCAAAAATCTCCCGTAGGCTTTTCTGCATTTGCAAAGTAATATTGCGTTTGTGATTACCGATAAAGTGTAATATGTCAGTAAAATTTTCTGCGCTATACTCTATGACAGTATGCTGCTTTACAATAACTGACATCATATCGTCGTCATAAACAAGAATCGGCGATGAAAAATATTTTCCCCATTTTTTAAATCTAGCATAAACTGTTTTCGCAAATATTATTTTAGAATATCTGCTTATGTCCAGTAATCTATGCACATTAATCCGGTTGTAAGGCTGCAATACAGTATATGTTGTCTGTTTACTTTGAATATACCAGACCAAATATTCCGTAATACCCGAATATTCATTACTGATTGCAACAATGTCATGTATACCGGCTTCGGTAAATTTATGCAGGAGATAATCTTCGGTTATTTTAGGCAGGCTTGCCGGATACGAATGAATAATCCCCCATATCCAGTGATTTTCTATGATATTATATCCCGCATAACAGGCTAAGTCGCCCGAGGAAATCAAGCGATTGTACACATTAATATGGTGCTCCATAAAATTCCATTTGCGTGTTATATGCAAAGCGGCATTTCTTGCATTATATCCCATGCTGTCAGCTAAATAGGGCTGCAGAATAAACATACTCATTCGATCAGTCAATTTTTCTTCATCACCATATTGTACCAGAAACCCTGTATGCCAGTCTGTAATGGTATCAACAGCAAAACCGCATGGCGTTGCAATTACCGGAAGTGCGGCTGACATCGCTTCAATACTTACCCTCCCTCCGGGCTCATATTTAGAATGCATGACTAGCGCAAGCGAGCGCGTGTACAGCGAACTGATTCCTTCCGCATTGAGTCGTCCCCACCATATGATAGAACCGCTTTTCTCATATGAATCTAAATGCAAATTATGGTCTATATGAAATTGATTAATTTCCAGCGGCGTACCGCCTACAATCCATAAGGGAGGGCAGGCATCCGCATACTGGTGCCTTAATGAAATCCATGCATTAATAATATGATGAATGCCTTTATTGTGATGAATTCTTCCAACATATATAAATGCTTTCTTCTCCCACCAATTTTCGTTTATCTGCATTGGCAGTGCTTCTGCTGGAATGGGTGACGGAGTATATTGCATGTTTTCGTTTCTGACATTTCCCCATTCATCATGAATCGGATATAAATATTCTTTGGCAACGGGCCTTCCGATAATCGCTATTTTATCTTTGCAGATTCCATAATAAGATATGATATCATTTTTTTCACTCTCTGTTATGCTGAAAATCAGAGCCGCATTTTCGAAAACAATCTGTTCTGTATCAAGCCGATGCGGTTCTATATCTTTTGTCTTTCTTTTTTGAATAACGGCTCCGACAGAAATCGGGCTGTGTACATATGGTATATGCAGTTTCTGTGATAATTGCAGAGCAAGGAATCCAGAATTCCAATAAAGACTGTGTATAATGTCAGGTCTGATATTTTGCTGTTCCAATAAATTGCTTGCTAGAGAAAAACTCATATCTTTTAATTGATAAAAATCCCGTTTATCATGAAAAATAATATTTCCATAATCAAGCCTGTAGATGGTTGTTAAGTCATTAATCTGGTCAATATCGGGTAATGCTGTATCACTTTTTCTGGTAATTAGGCTGACTTTGAAGTCTTTATTTGATAAACCTACCAAAAGCTCGTATGGATACATATGTCCTCCGCCATACTCACCTATACCCGCCGGGAGCATTGGATCAGCATGCAGAGAAATAATTAGTATATGCTTTGGTGTTTTCATAATAGTGCCTCTTTTCATTTGCTGCGCTACAATAATAAACAATTATTAATCAGAAGGTATTATCAGGCAAACATTCTTTAACTATACCTTAATGCCTAATAATCAGGAATTATCCTTCACTAACCTCCATCAAATTCCGAGGGTGCTTATTAAACAAAATATCCTTCTGCTTAACATTCGACACATGGGTATAAATTTCTGTTGTGCTAATGGAACTATGCCCCAGCATTCGCTGAATATACCGGATATCCACATCCTGTTCCAGAAGCAGGGTGGCAAAGGAATGGCGGAACATATGTGGTGTCAGATGCTGCTCAATCCCGGCAAGTTTGGCATAACGTGTAATCATAAAACGGACGGACTGATCCGATAATTTTTGCTGTAACCTATTTACAAAGAAAAACCCACAGGCAGCGATATCATCCTTAAATGTTTCGCTATATAGGGAAAGGGCCGAGAGGACTTCCGGATTCCCGATTTGTAAGATTCGTTCCTTGGCGCCTTTCCCATAGATTAAGATGTTGTTGCTGGCAAAATCTATATCAGCCGGGCGCAGCGAGCATAATTCTGATATACGCATACCGGTGGCAAAAAGAAGTTCAATGACGGCGATGTCGCGGATACAGCAGCGAAGCTGATATTCCGAGGCCGCCAGTTCTTTTTGTGTATATAGTGTAGAAAGGAAAGTTTGAATAGAATGGAAAGGAATTGTTTTGGGCAAAAGCTTTGCCTCACGAAAGCGGATTTCCAGCCTGGAGAATGGGTTTTCCGTTATGATTTCCCGATACTCCAAATAATGGAAAAAGGCTTTAAGACTTGCAATTTTGCGTTTGACTGTTTTAGGCTTATATTGTTTATGTAAGTGGGTAATGTATTCATCCAGATTATCTTTTGCATAAAATTCTAAATTGTCCGGAAGGTAATCCGCATATTGTTTTAAATCAATTCGATAGGCCTTCAAGGTTTTCCGGTCAAGGCGTTTTCTGTACTCACAGTACTCGATGTATTTTGCGACATAATTATTTAAAGTATTCATAGGTAGGCACTCTCCTGTTTTTTAGACCATTATGAGTGCCGTTTTATAAATTGTCTATCATTGAACTATGGTACAGGGCGGAACAAAAAATAATAAAAGCAAGTAAGAAAAATAAAATGGATTCCTATTTCACATATTCTTTCACATACTGATGATAAACGATATCCAAAAAGAACAGCAGCCCATACTTTGTATATACATCCCGGAGCCCATTGGATTGAATGGAATTATCGCTTTGTACCAGTCTGCTCATATAGATGATTTCATCATAATATTTCTTGAAGACTTCCGTATGATTCAAGGTAATCAGAACCTTGGCGGCATTTACATTTTCCAGAGTTTTGGATACTGCGAAGGCATAGTTGCCCGTGACGGAACAAGTCACCAAAAGAGTATTCTCGTCCAGTTCGGCAAAGGAATTAATATCCACGTGAGCGCTTGTCTTCACATAAATCAGCTTTCCAATGGTGAGCAGTTCTTCTTGAAAATGGGTGGCGGCGCTGCCGGAAGTGCTTGCAATCAGCATATAGACTTTTTCATAGTTATGGATTAATTCCACCAAGTTTTTTACGGCATCCGTGTCGGAAAAGTGTGAAATATCATCCATCATATCATTCATCTTAGACTTTACTTTGTCAATAAAGTTTTCCCGGTTTACATAATCATAATAAGCATGGTAATGCTGGTAGGAATCCTGGATATATTTTCCGAGGTAACTAAACTGGTCAAAACCAATCTGTCGTAGAAAGCGGTGAATAGAACTTCTGGACACAAAACATTCTTCTGCAACATCGTAAATGGTAAGCACATTCAGGCGGTGCAGATTGCGAAGCAGATAGTCGGCAATAATTCGGTTTGTACTGTTGGCGGTATTCTCATCATTGACTACGGATAGCAAAATTGCAAACAAATCAAACCGCCTTATGTTGTATTCTGGGGTGTTTTGTATGTTTTTCATGGGTAGATTATATCATTTTTTGTTTGGTATCACAAGTTGAAACGCAAAGGCCTTTTCAAATATTTATGATAGTAGTACAGTTTACAAACCTCATTTGTCCGGCAAAATGCACTTGTATGAGTTTGCTCATGGAAGCCGGGCAGATGATGGGGAGACGTACCGGTGCGGAATTTTATAAAACATTTTATGAAGAAGGAGGCGTTTTAATATGAAACATAATAGCAACCCGGTTTTCCCGGAAGGATTTCTATGGGGGGCCAGCAGCGCGGCCTGGCAATGCGAAGGGGCGACCCTGGAAGGGGGCAGGACACAGGCGATTATCGATTTGAATTCCCAGACGAAGAAGCCGTATACGGATAATTCCGTTGCCTGCGACCATTACCATCATTATAAAGAAGATGTGGCACTGATGAAGGAATGCGGGTTTACCAGCTATCGTTTTTCCCTATCCTGGTCCAGGATTATTCCGGCGGCGGACAGGAAAGTGAATCCGGAGGGTATTGCCTTCTACAATAACTTGATTAACGAGTTGAAGGATGCCGGTATTGAACCAATTATTACCTTGTATCATTATGATATGCCTTGCTGGGTGGATGAAAAGTTCGGCGGCTGGCACAACCGCGCGATTATTGATGAGTTCGAGTATTATTGCAGGGTTTGCTTTGAAAATTTTGGAGACAGGGTAAAATACTGGCTGTCCATCAATGAGCAGAATATGCAGATTATCTATGGCGACTGGCTGGGCGTATCTAAGGGCTGCACCAACTGGTTTGAGGAAAAATGGCAGGTGAACCATATTATGAATCTCTGCCATGCCAGGGCGGTTTTAGCCTGCCATGAATTGGTGGAAGGCGGCAAAATCGGCCCGGTTCCTGGATATGTGCCTATTTATCCGGCCACCGGGAAACCGGAGGACCAGATTGGGGCCATGAATGCAGAGGAACTGACACAGAAAATATGGGATGATTTATATGTGTACCGGGAATACAGCACTTTTGTGAAAAACTATTGGAAAGAAAATAATATCGACCCTCAGATTCAGGAGGGGGATATGGAGTTAATTGCTCAGGCAAAAATCGACTTTATTGCCGTGAACTGCTATAGGAGCGATATGGGGAAAGCCCCTGACAACAGCTATAAGCAGGAGATCGGCCTAAATAAAACGGGAATCAAGGGAGACTTTGTGTATCCTAATTTTCCCGGTGAATATGCCTTGGACCGTAACCCATATGTAGAGGTGACCGATTGGGATTGGCATATCGACCCGGTGAGCATGAGGTATTCCTTGCGGTATCTCTGGGATCATTATCATCTTCCCATGGTGATTACGGAAGCGGGATATGGTGCTCACGAGAAACTGGGTGAGGATGGGAAAATCCATGATGACTATCGAATTAAATATTTGAGAGAATATGCTTATAACATTGGTTTGGCAATTCAGGATGGTGTAGAGGTATTTGGATTTAACTTCTGGAGCTTTACGGATTTGCTTAGCACCGGGAACGGCATGGCGAAGCGATATGGAATTGTTTTCGTAAATACTGCCGATGAGGAACAGGGGGATTTGAAGAGGTACAAGAAGGACTCTTTCGAATGGTATTCTAAGCTGATTAAGTCCAACGGACAGGACTGGGGCTGTGATATGGAGGATTGGAGAGACTTTTCGGAAAAAAGATAAAAGAGTATAGGGAGTGGATTTATTAGCAATTATTTAGTGCTGCAGGTTTGATGTGGGCTGCTTGCGGCGGGGGAATTGGCTTACAGCGCAAGTTTGTGTCAGCGCGGCATCCGCAAACTTGGAATGCACAAAGGCTTAGCAGGGATTTTGGCACACGAATCTATAAAATTGAATGAGGTAATATTTTAAATGGACATTAAATGAGGATACGAAAGCCGCGCAGAAATGAGGGAAAAATGGCAAAGAAAAATTATGCAGCGATGGCGGACGGGGTGATTAGGGCTGTCGGAGGAGAAGGAAATATTGCAAATGTAACTCACTGCATGACGCGTCTGCGCCTGCAGCTGGTGGATTCTTCCAAGCTGGACGAGGAAGGGGCTAAGAAGATTCCTGGAATCTTGAATCTGATTATACAAAACGGGGAATATCAGTTTGTAGTGGGGCAGGATGTGCCCAGCCTGTATGAGGAGATGACAAAGCGCGAAGGCATTAAGGCTGGCGGTTCTGTGGAGGACCCGGAAGCTTTGAAGGCGGATAATAAGCCAAAGGGGAAGGTACTGGACGCTATTTTCTCCTTCATCGGCGGAACTTTTTCACCGGTAATTCCGGTGTTGGTGGCAGGGGGCCTTACCGGCGCGGTTTTGACCTTGCTCACTACTTTTTTCGGCATCAGTGCGGACTCCGGAACATATCAGGTATTTTATGCAATTAATCAGGCGGCATTTTATTTCCTGCCGGTATTTGTAGGCTACAGTGCAGCAACGCGATTGAAATCCAATGGATATCTGGGGGCGTTTTTGGCAGTAATTTTATTGTACAGTGGGATTAACGGGGTGGAAGGATTGGATTTCTTTGGCATCAAGATTCAGGCAATTGGGTATAATTCCAATATTTTCCCTATTATCCTGGGCGTACTTTTTATGTCGGTGGTATATAAGTTCCTCCAAAGGCATATGCCGGTATATTTGCGGACTATCTTTGTGCCGCTGATGACTATGCTGATAACTGTTCCCGTGACGTTGATTGTCCTTGGGCCTATCGGAAATACGGTTGGTACTTGGCTGAGCAGCGGACTGCTGGCCCTTTACCGGACAATTCCGGCTTTCTCCGTAGCCATTGTAGGTGCAACCACTTGCTGGATGGTATTCTTTGGTATGAATAATGCGACTTATGTGCCTTTGTTTCTGCTTCTGGAAGAACTGGGCAGCGACCCGCTGATTTGTACTGGTATGGCTCCGGCTAACGTAGCTGTGGGCGGTGCATGCCTGGCGGCAGCTCTGATTGCCAAGAGCGCGGAGGAAAAATCGGTATCCGCCGGTGCGGGGATCACGGCTTTGTGCGGAATTACAGAGCCAGGGGTATACGGCGTGCTCTTTGTGAAGAAATATCCGTTAATCGGTGCGATGATTGGCGGCGGAATCGGCGGCTTTTTGGCAGGGCTTTTGGGAATGACCCAGTATGTAGTGTCTACGCCGGGTTTTATCTCCTTTGCAGCGTATATTACGCCGGCTGAAATGGGAGGCGGATTCCATAACCTTATTGTTTCTATGATTGTCATGGTGATTGCTGTTGCAATATCCTTCGCGGTGACGTATATTCTAGGGAAACGGGCAGAGAAAAAGTAAAGGGCAATAGTTTGGCACAATTCGGTAACAGGGAAGCCGAAAGGCTGGACTGCTGCAGTAAAGGAGCATGTATGGGTAAGGAATTTCCAAAAGGATTTTTATGGGGGGCCAGCACCAGCGCCTATCAGGTGGAAGGTGCGGCTTACGAAGACGGCAAGAAAGCCAGCCAGCAGGATATCATTAACCAGGATAGTTTTGAAAAATTTGGGTTTGCCACCGCGGAGGTGGCAAGCGACCAATACCATCATTTCCGGGAAGACATCGCCCTTATGAAGGAGATGGGGTTTAATACCTACCGCTTTTCCATCGCATGGAGCAGGGTATTTCCGGATGGGGATGGGCCGGCGAACGAAAAGGGAATCCGGTATTACCGAAATCTGATTGATGAACTGCTGAACAACGGAATGGAGCCTATTGTGACGCTGTACCATTATGACCTGCCGTGGGCATTGGTGGAGCGGTACGGTGGCTGGCTGGACAGGCGGGTTGTGAAGGATTTTGAGCATTTTGCACGCTATGTCATCAACGAATTTAAGAATAAAGTAAAATATTGGACTACGGTCAATGAGCAAAGTATTATTGTGCAGTATTGGACGCAGAAATGCTATATTCCGGATGATGTGCTAAAGGATAACCAGAAACGGTATCAGATTAACCATCATATGAATCTGGCGCAGGCGATAGCCAACAAACTGGTGCACGAACTGGTGCCCGGCGGGCTGGCAGGTGCGCCGCTGGGGTACAGTCCGATTTATCCGCTGACATCCGGCCCTAAAGATGTGATGGCTATGCAGAATGCACAGGCTTTGCGGAATGATTATTATACGGATGTATATTTTAAAGGGCATTATAACAAGGCGGCTCAGATTTACCTGGAAGAGCATGGGCTGGCGCCGGTGATGGAAGAGGGGGACTTGGAACTGCTGGCAGATCCGAAAGCCATCTCAGACTTCCTGGCCCTTAATAACTACGCCAGCGAGTGCGCTAAGTGGTGCGAAGCCGGGGAAAAGGAAATCCAGTGGAGCGGGGTGAACCGTTCCGGGAAAAAGGGGGAGATTTCCGGCTTCGAGACCCATCCGGGCTTCTATGAAATGTGCGCAAATCCCCGCTTGGATACAACGGACTGGGATTGGGCCATTGACCCCCAGGGAATGGAATATATGCTTAGGGATTTGTATAACCGTTATAACAAGCCTTTGATGATTACGGAAAATGGGCTGGGGGCCTATGATACATTGACGGAAGATGGGAAGGTGCATGATGATTACCGGATTGACTTCCTGAGGGAAAATATTAAAGCTATAAAAAGGGCTATTGATAAAGGGGTGGAAGTATTGGCCTATTGCCCGTGGAGCGCGGTGGATGTCCTGTCCACCTCCAACGGGGTGAAGAAGAGGTACGGGCTTATTTATGTGGATCGGACCGATTCGGATGCGAGACAGTGTGCCCGGATTCGTAAGGACAGCTTTTACTGGTATCAAAAGGTGATTGGATCTAATGGGGCGGAGTTGGATTGAGACAGGAAGCTGCCGGCCCGCAATGGGATTATGATCATATTTGCAGCTGGCGCAATGGGGTTCATACAGCCAGCCCTTTACGCATCGGCGGATGTTCGGCGGAAATGATAACTGGCTCGGCATATTCCTTGACGGACGCTAAAAAGGCGAATAAAATATTGCTATGGAGGGATGCATAGAAATGCCGGTGTCAGCGATGAAAGGCAGAGTGCATTGTACATGGGAATGAATCATCTATTTATCCAAAGCATATTGTTTGACTGGAACAAAATAAGCGAAAACAGTTACTTAAGAAATATCGCTGCAATCAACGGGCTGGAATATATATCATTTAACAGCAATATCACCTTTTTTGTCGGAGAAAACGGAAGTGGGAAATCCACGCTGTTAGAGGCCATTGCTGTGGCCTACGGGTTTAATCCGGAAGGGGGCACACGGAACTATAATTTTTCTACCTATGATTCCCATTCCGAGCTATGGGGCGCAATCAGGCTTTCCAAAGGGGTTTATAAAGCGAAGTCGGGCTATTTCCTCAGGGCGGAAAGTTTTTATAATGTGGCGACTAAGGAAGAGGATTATGTTGATATCATGCATCCATCGCAGCGATATCATGAAAAATCTCATGGGGAAAGTTTTCTGGCCATTGCTCAGAATTATATGAAACCGGGCGGTGTATATATTTTTGATGAGCCGGAAGCGGCATTGTCGCCGCAACGGCAGCTGACGCTTTTGCTGGAAATTTATCGCTGTGCAAAAGGGGGCGCTCAGTTTATCATCGCTACACACTCTCCTATATTGCTGGGGATTCCCGATGCTGAAATATATAGCTTCGACAGTGGGAAAGTACACTTGTGCGGATATGAGGAAACGGAAAGCTATCAGGTGACGGAAATGTTTATCAATAACCGGGAAGCACTGCTGCGGAGGCTGCTGTAGGAAATAGTATAATTTAAGCCGCAGCAATGCGGCATGGAGACTAATATTAAGGAGATTGCAATGAAACTGGAACGAATGATAGGGATATTGTCTATTTTGCTGCAAAAGGAAAAAGTGACAGCTCCATATCTTGCGGAAAAATTTGAAGTCTCCCGCCGCACCATCAACCGGGATATTGAAGCCTTGTGCATGGCGGGCATTCCTTTGGTGACGGAGCAGGGGCAAAATGGCGGCGTGTCCATTATGGAAGGGTATAACATTGACCGTGCGCTGCTTAGCACATCGGATATGCAGGCGATTTTGGCGGGGCTGCGAAGCCTGGACAGCGTCAGCGGTACGAACCGTTATGCCCAGCTGATGGAAAAGCTGTCGGCGGGGGCTTCCAATCTATTGGCTGGGGACACCCATATTTTAATCGACCTTTCTTCCTGGTATAAAGCATCCCTTTCACCGAAAATCGAATTGCTGCACGATGCGATTTTATCAGGGCACAAGGTTTCTTTTATGTATTTTTCGCCCAAAGGGGAGTCAAAGCGCATTGTAGAGCCCTATGACCTGATTTTCCAGTGGGCAGGCTGGTATTTATGGGGATGGTGTGAGAAAAGGGAAGATTTCCGGCTCTTTAAACTGGGGCGGATGACGGAACTGCATACAGAGGAACTGTTTGAAAAACGTGCCGTGCCGCTTCCGGATTTTTCGGTGGAAAAGATTTTTCCGTATCAATATCAGGTGAAGGCAATAATCCAGCCGGAATTTAAGTGGCGGCTGGTGGAAGAATATGGCCCGGAGAGTTTCGAAGCCAGGCCGGACGGAACGCTGCTCTTTTCTTTTGGCTTTATGGATAAGGCGAGCATTGTAGGCTGGATTTCATCTTTCGGGGATGGGGCGGAGCTTTTAGAGCCGGTGGAGTTCCGGCAGGATGTGCTGAATTTTGCGGAAGGAATCCGGAAAAAATATTCGAATACGCTTTCATGAAGATGATACGGATATTGATTGGTGTTCCCCGGGAAATTGTATAAGTCAAAGGAGCGCATTGTATAAACAAAGGAAATGTTGGGAACATGACATACAGATGTCTTGTTTTCTTTGATAGAATAAGGCCAGAAAAAAGAAAGGGTGGTCTTATTTATGAATTATGAAATTGTAACATTGGAAGAAAAGATAGCGGTAGGCGTATCGGCGAGGACGAATAATTTGTCCCCCGACATGGGGGCGGTGATTGGAGGGCTGTGGAACCGGCTTTATCATGAAGGGATATATGAGTCCATTCCTGGGAAAGTGAACGAGAAAGCGCTGGGGATATATACCGATTATGCAGGGGATGCCACAGCGGATTATACGGTACTGGCCGCCTGTGAGACAAAAGAGGAGCCCCAGGGGGGAGGATTTGCCATTTGCCGGATTCCCGCTGGACGGTACGCAAAATTTGTCATCCATGGAGATATGGTGCAGGCGGTTGCGGCTGCTTGGCAGGAAATCTGGCAGATGGATTTGCCGAGAACTTTCCGGTGCGATTTCGAAGAGTATCAGGACGACTGCATGGAAAATGCGGAAATTCATATTTATGTAGGGCTGCGTTAAGGGCTAATTCCTGCGGGCAACGGGCCAAGTGGCATGCCTAACATTTGGCGACTGCAGCGGGGTCTTTGATTGACAGAACCACATCAAAATACTATGGGAAAGGGAGTTGGCCGCTGGGCTGGCTCTTTTTTTCTTGCATAGGATTCGGATGTTGAAATCCCTGTTATTTATAATTTATTAATATTTTTTAGAGTTTTCTTAGAGATAGTGTTGATAAAATCAGTAAGAAAACAAAAAACTGCACAGAAAAGAGGGAAAATAATGAAAAAAGTAGCGTGGAAATGGAAGAAAATGTTGTTGCTGACCGGGATGGTATCCGCCATGGGTTTGGCGGTATGTGCCTGCGGGGATGCAAAGGGGGAAGCGGGGCAGGAGGTGCCGCAGGGTATCGAAGACGAACCGATTTCGGAAGAAGGGGATAAAAGCGAGGATGCAGTCCAGGAGCCGGCAGCAGATGATGGGGGAAAGGATTCTGGCGGAGACGTGGCAGAGAGTGAGGAAACGGCTCAATCATCTGAAGGGAAGGAAACTGATGCATGGCCGGACAGTGCCCCCGATTTGGCAGGGGATATCAAGGAAATAGCGGAAGGGCAGATTACGGTGGTGGAAGCTGTTGAGGAAGAATTGGAGGATGGATCGGTGGAAGTTATGGTTGTTGCCCCCGGTGCTGAAGGCGATGATTCTGGTTTTAACAAAGTCACGGTTACATATGATGAAGATACATTGTTTGCGGTGCAAAATATCTATGAAGGAGGAGCGAGATACGATTTGTCGGAGGCAACGGCGGACGATATGGCCACAGGCCAGTTCATAAACGTGTGGGGAAGCTATTCGGGCAGCAGCCTGGAGGCAACACGGATATGTATTGTGAAGGTGGATGGAGTAAGCGGTTAAATATAGAATGCCGCTAAATATGGTATACTGCGATAGATTCAATAAAGGATAAAAAATCAGAAAGCGGACAAATCCTGGATCGGTTAAGTTCCAAATCCAAGGATTTGTCCGTATTTCTCTGTTCATGTGTAAATAACGCACATAATTAGAGACAAAGAAGATTGCATATGATATAATGAATTGTGCTGATGCACAAGAAAGTCATCAATTTTCTGTTGAAAATTGGTGACATGTGATATAATGAATTGTGCTGATGCAGTAACGGTTCAGCCCAGGACTTTGCACTTGCTGCAAAGTCCGTACAAGCACGTCAATTTAGCCAAAAAAGAATCTGCCCCTCGCCGAAGGCGATTTGGAATGGACAGATTCCGTAACAGGGAAGCCGAAGGCTGAACTGTTACCTGATGCACAAGAAGGTTATCAATTTCCTTTAAAAATTGGTGATATATGATATACTATACAAGGTGAAGCAAATGAATACGAAAATTATTTCAATAGAGGAAGGAAACGCCAGTAAAGAAGCCCTGAAAGAAGCGGGGGAAATCATAAAAAACGGCGGCCTGGTGGCATTTCCCACAGAGACGGTGTATGGCCTTGGGGGCAACGCTTTGGATGAAACCGCTTCGGAAAAGATATACCGGGCGAAGGGGCGGCCATCGGACAACCCATTGATCGTGCATATCTGCAGGATGGAGGACATCTTCCCTATTGTAGAAGAAGTGCCGGAAACGGCGAAAAAGCTGGCGGATGCTTTTTGGCCGGGGCCTCTTACGATGATTTTAAAAAAATCGGAGAAAGTTCCGGATACCACTACCGGCGGGCTGGATACAGTGGCAGTCCGGATGCCGGGGCATAAAACGGCGCTGGCTTTTATTGCGGCTGCAGGGGGATATGTGGCGGCACCCAGCGCCAATATTTCCGGAAAGCCCAGCCCTACGCTGGCTAAATATGTAGCGGAGGACATGGGCGGCAGGATAGAGATGATTATCGATGGCGGTGAGATTGCCATCGGCATCGAATCTACAATTGTGGACCTGACAGAGGAAATTCCGGTGATTCTCCGCCCTGGATATATTACTAGGGAAATGCTGGAGGGGGTGCTTGGAAAAGTGGATGTGGACAGGGCCATTTTGGAAGCCGGAAGCAAGCAGGCGCCGAAAGCGCCGGGCATGAAATATAAACACTATGCGCCGCAGGGGGATTTGACGATTATCAGCGGCAGCCAGGAAAAGGTAGTGGCGGAAATCAACAAAAAATGTGAAGAAATGAAAAAAAGAGGGGAAAAGGCAGGCGTTATCGGTACGGACAGCACGGCCGCCCGATACAGGGCAGACAGTGTGAAAAGTGCCGGAAATCGGGGCGAAGAGGCTGCCATAGCGCGGGCTTTGTACCGCATCCTGAGGGAATTTGATGATGAAGGGGTCACGGTGATATATTCCGAGGCCTTTGAGGATGAAAAAGGAAGCGGGGGAATCGGACAGGCGATTATGAACCGTCTGCTGAAAGCGGCAGGGTATCATATAGAGCAAGTATAAGATGGAAAATTGAAAATTTTAAATCCCGCATTTTTGTCTGCATAGCATCCGCAAACTTGACAAACCAAGAAAATCTTGGTGCAAAAAGCTGTGCAGAAATTGGGGTAAATGTGTGAAAAAATATGAAAATTTCGCAAGGGAAATAGAAATAAGCAAAAGAAGCAGATAAGTAAGCAATAAAGAAAATAACAGGAGGAATATTAGGATGAATATTGCATTAGGATGTGACCATGGCGGTTATGCGCTGAAACTGGAAGTCATCAAGTATTTGGAAGGGAGGGGGATTTCCTACAAGGATTTTGGATGTACCGATACGAAATCCTGTGATTATCCGGAGTTCGGCGCGGAGGCGGCAAGGGCGGTAGCAAAGGGCGAATGTGAAAAGGGGATCGTGATATGCACCACAGGAATCGGGATATCCATTACAGCCAATAAGATAAAAGGTATCCGGTGTGCCCTGTGCGCGGATACGGTATCCGCAAGGCTGACACGTGAGCACAACGATGCGAACATATTGGCCATGGGGGCAGGCATTGTGGGAACGAACCTGGCGCTTGGGATTGTGGAAACATTTCTGGATACTCCTTTTTCGGGGGAAGAGAAACATGCCAGAAGGATAGCGAAGATAGCAGCGCTGGAAGCGGAGACTATGAAGTAGATGTTATATGGTATTCAGATGTAAAAAACAGAGGTATGAAGCGCTTTAGAATGGAGATTAAGTCAAGATTGAAAATTAAAATTTTCAATTTGCAAGTTTGTGTCTGTGCGGCATCCGCAAACTTGACAAGCATAAAGTTCCGGAAATGCCGGGGCACAAAAGCCGCGCAGAAATGGAGAAAAATATGGCAAAAGTAGTAGTTATGGATCACCCGTTAATTCAGCACAAAATCGGTTATATCAGAAGGAAACAGACCGGAACGAAGGATTTCAGGCAGACGATTAGCGAAATTGCCATGTTAATCTGCTATGAAGCCACTAGGGATTTGAAATTGACGGAGGTGCAGATAGAAACGCCTATTTGTGAGGCAACAGTGATGGCCTTAAGGGGGAAAAAGATGGCGATTGTCCCTATCCTGCGCGCTGGCTTAGGGATGGTGGACGGCGTACTGGAATTAATTCCGGCGGCAAAGATAGGGCATATCGGCCTGTACAGAGACCCGGAAATCTTAGAGCCGGTAGAGTACTATTGCAAACTTCCGGCGGACTGTGCGGAAAGGGAAGTATTTGTGGTAGATCCGATGCTGGCAACGGGCGGATCGTCTGTAGCGGCCATTCAGATGTTGAAGGATAAAGGATGTAAAAATATCCATTTCATGTGCATTATAGCTGCGCCTGAAGGGGTAGAGCGGATGCAGAAGACGCATCCTGATGTGGATATGTACATCGGCGCTTTGGATGAAAAACTGAATGACCACGGATATATTGTACCAGGGCTTGGGGATGCCGGAGACAGAATATATGGAACGAAATAGACTATGATATCTGCAAGGCAGAATTTGGCTTTCGCGGAAATGACATTTTGTTTGTGCGGCATTTATGTGCTATATACATAAATTGTGCAAAGATGGAGGGAATCATGAAAAGGCAAGACTATATATCATGGGATGAATATTTTATGGGGGTATCCATGCTGTCGGGCCTGCGTTCCAAAGATCCGCATACGCAGGTGGGCGCTTGTATTGTCAGTGAAGATAACAAGATATTATCTATGGGTTATAACGGTTTCCCGGCAGGATGTTCAGATGATGAATTTCCTTGGAATAAGGAAGGGGAAGAAGGCGATACAAAATATTCCTACGTAACCCACAGTGAACTGAATGCTATCCTGAATTACCGGGGCGGCAGTTTAGAAGGGGCAAAGATATATGTGTCATTATTTCCCTGCAACGAATGTGCCAAGGCCATTATCCAGTCAGGGATAAAGACAATCGTATATGACAGCGATAAATACGCGGATTCGCCGAGTACGAAGGCATCCAGGAGAATGCTGGATGCGGCAGGGGTGAGGTATTACCAATACCAGAGAACCGGACGCAAGGTAGAACTGGATATGTAAGGGCAAATGTAGTTCTCCAGGATTTGGCTAATCTGCAATATGAGGGGAAACGATATACCTAATGATGTTCTGAGAATAATTACGGAGTAATTATAAGGCAGGTAGGATGATGAGTTGTACGGGAAAACGAAGGGCGGCAGCAGTACTGGCATTACTGCTGCTGATAGGGGGCTTCTTTGAGACGGATACGGAGAGGGTGCATGCAACAGCGTCCACTAGAAAGAAGCTGCAGGAGGCAGAAGAAGAAAAGAAAAAAACAGAAGCCGAATTGGGGCAGACGAAAGAAGATTTGGAAGACCTGAATGAAGAAAAAAATGCATTGCAGGGAAAGCTGAATACGCTGAATAACCAGCTTCAGGAGGTAAGCGCCAAGCTGGAAGAACTGGAAGCCCAGATAAAGGATAAAAAAGCGGAGATAGAGGTAACGAAAGCGGAATTGGCAGATGCGAGGGCGACAGAAGAGTGGCAGTATGAATGCATGAAGAAACGGATTCAGTTCATGTATGAAACGCAGGACTATATTATGCTGGAAATGTTCTTCTCATCGGCCAGTTTTGCCGATTTACTTAACCGCAGTGATTATATCGAGCAGCTGTCTGCCTATGACCGCAAAAAGCTGGAAGAATATATAGAAATAAAGGAACAAATTGAAGAGGTGGAAGCCAGGCTGGAAGAGGAACAAGAGGAACTGGAGGAATATAGGGCACAGGTTGAGGTGCAAAAAAGCCAGGTATCCGGCCTGGTAAGCCAGACTTCTACCAGCGTGGCGGGGAAAAAGAACGAAATTTCCCAGGCGGAGTCGGAAGCCCTTGCATATGAACAGCAATTGGTAGAACAAGAAGAGAACATTAAGAAACTGCAGGAAAAGCTGGCAGAAGAAATCCGCCTGTCCCAGCTGGCGGCCCAGTCGGCCTGGAGGGATATTTCGGAAGTGAGTTTTGCGGAAGGGGATAGATATCTGCTGGCCAACCTGATTTACTGCGAAGCCGGAGGGGAAAGCTATGCCGGGCAGTTGGGGGTTGGTTCTGTGGTCATTAACCGCGTCCTCAGTTCCGTATATCCGGATTCCGTAGTAGGGGTAATCTATCAAGGCGGCCAGTTTTCCCCGGTGGCCAGCGGGCGGCTGGCGGCTGCCCTGGCAGGCGGTTCTGCCACGGCCAGCTGCTACCAGGCAGCGGATGCCGCCATGAGCGGGAATACGAATGTGGGGAACTGCGTTTATTTCCGTACACCAATTGAAGGATTGAGCGGGATACAGATAGGCGGGCACATTTTCTATTAAAACATATCTAAATAAAATACCGACAAATCTGAGCAAGAAAAATCGAGAATATTTTTCTCCTGGTTTTTATACTAAACAGGAAAGTGAAGAACAGGAATAGGAGATAACAAGTTTGTGTCTGCGCGGCATTCACAAACTTGTTAGGCGCAAAGACCCGGAAGTGCCGGGTCACAAAGGCTGCGCAGAAATGGAGAAAAATATGAATGCTGAATTGAAAAAACACTATCTTGAAACCGGGCCTTATACATATGCCGGACTGTATGAAACTTATTTTTGCAGTCTCCCTGATGAACCCGAAGAACTGGGGAATCTGATTTCCCATCAGATTGTCCACCGAGTTACTTTACGGGAAGGAAATACCAATGCCAATGCGGACCTCCGTTATGGCGATATGACAAGGTATCCCTGGTATAGAGCCAGATGTGAGGATGATATCTTTCTTACTGCTCCGGCAATTGCTGCGGAACTGTTTCGTCTGGATCCGCGTGGATTTGTGAAGGACAGGCTGACGGAAAATAAAATGATATTGACTTGCCGATATGTGTCGGTATTGGTTTCTGCTATTTATAAAGCGAAAGGAATTCCCTGCAGGAGCCGTGCAGGTTTTGCCCCTTACTTTAGGCAAGGGGTTTCCATGGATCACTGGATTAATCAAATTTGGAGCGATAGGGAAAACCGTTGGATTACCATAGATGCGGACGGTTTTTATGAGGGGATGTTAGCAGGGGCTTCAGTAACGCAATATGATATGAAGGAGGGGGAGTTCGATTGGGCGGCCAAAGCGTGGCTGGATATCCGCAGGGGAAGGACAAAGGGTACGGAGTTTGTATACGCCGACTGTTTGGGAACGTGTTCTTTGAAGGCGGTTATCCGTTATCTTTTTTATGATTTTCATGCGTTGATGAACGATGAGATATCTTATCTGTTCCAGCCCTGCTATGTGGACGAAAAATTTGAAACCCTTTCCGAAGATGATTTTTGTGAGTTGGACAATTTGGCAGAGCTGCTCCTTGCACCGGATGAAAATTTCTCTGCTTTGAAGCGGATATGGGAAACCAATCGAAAATTCCGGGTTATGAATAGCCCTTTGGTAGGCGAGCGGGATAACCTTCCGCTGTTGGAAAGAATATAGCACTACAGCGGACTTTTTGAAAGCGTGGTTTTCCTGTTTGGTACTGGATTAATTTTCCGCATCATCAATATATTTTTGATACGCAGGGAATTGGCCGCTATAGATGGTTTCCAGCAGTTTATTGAGACGGAAAAGGCATTTTTTGAGCAGTTCTTCCGATAAAGTGCCTTTTCCCAAAGCTTCCGCAAGTTCATCCAAATCCAATACTTTTACAAAGCCATCCGGATAGACAATGACATCGGCCAGCAAATCAAGGGAAGTCAAAGAGTTGTTTTCTTTATCATAATCGTATTCTACGATATCAAAATACCAGTACATAAGGGAATTGTCTTTACGGTAAAATTTACTCAGCTTTATCCCCTCTTTTAGAAAATAGCAGGAATAGCCGTGGTGCAAATATTTTTTTGGCCGGATGGCGTTCCATCTGGTGAGAAGAGTATCCTCACTGCAGCTGATGATTATGTCATCTTTGAGGAGGACACATTCATCGGGCATAATACGTTTTCTATAAAGGGTAGGATAGTTCATACATTCACTCATTTCTGCGCCGCCTGATCCGCAGAGGGATTAAGGGGCGTCTTTTGACGCATAGAGTTGCATAAAGAAATCGGCCGATTCACGGCATGAGCCAGCCCCGTACGGTGAGTAGAGGAAGACGGAACTTCCCTGGTCAAAGGAACTATAGGTATTATATGGAAAAATAATACTATTTTGGAAGAAAAAAGTCAATGATATAGAGAAAATTCATTCATTCATCCTCTTCCCAATCCGTGACCGGCAGGGAAAAGACAAATTCGGAGCCTTCCCCTTCTGTGCTTATGACATTGATATGTTCCCCATGGGCATGGATGATTTCCCTTGTAATGGAAAGGCCCAGCCCGGTGCCTTTTTTATCTTTTCCCCGGGAAGCGTCGGATTTGTAAAAACGGTTCCAAATAAGCTTTAAATCGTCCTTGGGTATCCCGATGCCGCTGTCTTTGACGGAAATATAGACTTTGTTGCTTTTCTCGTTTGTCTCTATTTTAATGGTGGAGTCATTGTGGCTGAATTTAATGGCATTATCCAATAGGTTGTAGAAAACCTGTTGGATTTTTCCCATATCAGCGTGAACATAAATGACATCTCCGGTGAGCAAAAGGCTGACAGTTATGGATTTTTGCCGGCAGATTCCCTCGAATGCGGCGGCGGTATCGCGGATAATCTGATTTAAATCGAAATCCGTCCAGTCTAAGAGCATCCCCTTTGTATTGATATTGTTCAAAGTAAGTAGACCGTTGGTCAGCTTGGTCAGGCGTTCCGTTTCATTCAGGACAATGTTCAAATATTTTTCATACATTTCAGGAGGAATGGTGCCGTCCAGCATGGCTTCCAGGTATCCCTTGATGGAAGTCAGGGGAGAACGGAAATCATGGGAGACATTGGCCACGAATTTTTTCTGGTCATCTTCAGAACGGGCGATTTCGCTTGCCATATAGGATAAGGTGGCAGCCAGATAGCCAATTTCGTCTTCGCTGTCCACTTGAAATTCATAATGCATATTGCCGCTGGCATACTGCTCTGTGGCCACTGTGATTTTGCGCAGGGGCAGGTATACGATCTCCGTAAAGAAAATCAGGATGATTAAGGATAGCAGGAAAAGAATCACCAGCATAATATAGGATATATTTAAAAGGCTGTTGGCAGATGCCTGAATAGCACTCATGGGCGTATGGATGACCACATAACCCCTCACCCTGAAATTAGACGTAATGGGGGAAAACACACTGAGCATCTGTTCATCGAAATAGCCGAAAAAGTTGCCTACAATATAGTAAGAACCGGAGGCAGCAGTGGGGTTAAAGTTCTCAATAACCACCTCATTTTCTACATCCACCGGGGCGGAAGAATCCAGGATCATACGGCCTGAAGGGTTAATAATCCATATAGTGGCGGCCAGATAAGTGTCCAAAGCGTCCAATTGCCGCTTCACGGTATCCAGGGAGGTTTCGCTGTTGTACAAATCCGAGGCATAGGTTTTGGCAATCAAATTGGCCTCTGCATATAGCGCATCCGCTTTTTCACGTTTCAGATGCTCCAGCGTCATATTGGAGACAAAAGTAGCGACCACAACGAAACCGAAAAAGCCGAAGATGATGTATCCCAATATAAATTTTGCATAAAGAGTCTTTCTCATAGTTTCAGTGTGATTCCTTTCTTCATAACATCTGTTTGGATAATTGGGAAAGCCGGGCCATCCTGTCTTATGGTTCTGAGCGTTTGCTTAAAGGGGGGCTCTGACTTCAAACTTATATCCCACACCCCATACCGTATTGATGCGCCAGGAGGCATGGTCTTTAATTTTTTCCCGAAGCCGCTTGATATGTACATCCACGGTGCGGGTATCCCCGATATATTCATACCCCCAAATCTGATCCAGGAGCTGCTCCCTGGTAAATACATGGTTAGGGGAAGATGCGAGAAAATAAAGAAGCTCCAGCTCCTTGGGAGGCATATCCACATTTTTCCCCATATAAATTACAGAATAATTGGTCTGGTTAATAATCAAATCCGGATATTCCACACTTTTTATGTTGGAAGCGGCAGGGGCAGCGGGGGCAGGCTTATAACGGCGCAGCACAGCCTTTGCCCGGGCCACAAGTTCCTTGGAATCAAAGGGCTTTTCCATATAATCATCCGCCCCCAGTTCCAGCCCCAGCACCTTATCGAAAATTTCCCCCTTTGCGGAAAGCATAATAATAGGAATCGAAGACTTCGCCCTCACCTCCCGGCAAACCTGATAACCATCAATGCCCGGAAGCATCAAATCCAGAAGAATCAGATTCGGCGCAAAAGAATCCACCGCCGACAAAGCCGACTCCCCGTCATTGACAATCATCGTTTCGAAGCATTCCTTAGTAAGATACAAAGCGATTAATTCCGCAATATTATTATCATCATCCACAATCAAAATCTTCTGCTTACTGACCATCTTTTTAATTCCCTCCTTATCTATGCCGTTTACCTGTGTTATATGTTACATCACACACTAACCTTACCCTCCATGACACAGCCTTGCTGTGAGGTAAATCCAGATGAAAAATGCCGCTTCACTTACTTTCCACCAGCAGCGTTGGCCGAAGATTTGCGGGTATATATTCCGTGAAAAGCCCTCTGCACCATGGAACTGAGACCAAAAATCATGGAGGTGCAATCGCCGACATGATTTTGCTTTGGGCTCAGTGGAATGTCTGGTGCAATGGATTTGAACGGAATATATACCCGCAAATCTTCTCACAACCTCCCACACCCTTACGCCCGAAACGTAGCAATAGTGACACCCGCGTCACCCTCCCCATGCTCCCCTTGGCGGAATGACTGAATATACTTCACCTTTTTCAAGTGCCCCTGCACAGCCTTCCTAAGCGCACCGGTTCCCTTCCCATGCACGATGCGCACGCTGGAAAGATGGGAAAGGTAAGCGTCATCCAAATACTTATCCAGTTCTGCCAAAGCCTCGTCCACCGTTTTCCCCAACAGGTTGATTTCAGGGGAAATGGTGTATGACTTGGACATTTTCATGCTGCCGGAAGCACCACGAGGTGAAAATGACGGTTTTGTCACAGGATCGTCTTCCAGCAAAATAATATCATTAATATTCGTCTGGGAGCGGATGATGCCGCATTGGACAAACAAATTCCCCTTGTGGTCGGGCAAGGAACTCACGGTGCCTTTTAATCCCATGGAAAGAATTTTCACGCTGTCGCCCAGCTTTAACTTTTTGGGCGCTGGCGGTTTCTTTCTGGGCTGCCCAGGCTGGATGGATAGTTTGCTGTTGTGTCCGGAAATTTTTTCACGCACTTGTTCCCGTGTCTTTTCCAAATCTTTCATGGAGGCGCCGGGGCCGGCTTTCTGGAAAATTCGTATAGTCTCATCGGCCACATCTTTGGCCTCCTGGAGAATATCCCGCGCTTTTTCATTGGCTTCACGGAGAATCTTGTCTTTGGTTTCCTGTATTTTGTCCTGTTTTGTCTGCAATTTTTCTTTCAGCTGCTTAATTTCTTCTTTATAGGAAGCGATTTCCAGACGCTCGTTTTCAATCGTAACCCTTTTATTTTCCAGATCCGCCAGCAAATCCTCGAAGCTGGTATTTTCCTGGCTGATTTGTGTTTTGGCCGTCTGGATAATATGTTCAGGCAGGCCTAGTTTGGAGGAAATCGCGAAAGCATTGCTTTTGCCCGGTATGCCAATGAGAAGCCGGTAAGTGGGCTGCAGCGTATTCACATCGAATTCGCAGCAGGCGTTTTCCACCTGAGGGGTGGAAAGGGCGTATACTTTTAACTCGCTGTAGTGTGTAGTGGCCATAGTGCGGACTTTTTTCTGATGGAGAAAATCCAAAATAGCAATGGCCAGAGCAGCTCCTTCGGTGGGGTCAGTGCCCGCCCCCAATTCATCGAAAAGGCAAAGGGAATTCCTGTCCGCATCTTTCAAAATAGAAACAATACGGGTCATATGGGAAGAAAAAGTGCTCAGGCTTTGCTCAATGCTCTGTTCATCGCCGATGTCCGCATAAACTTCCGTGAAAACGGATAGTTCGGAACGGTCTAACGCCGGTATATGGAGGCCGGACTGGCCCATTAGGGCAAAAAGCCCCACTGTTTTTAACGAAACCGTTTTGCCGCCGGTGTTAGGGCCGGTAATAATCAGCAAATCAAAATCTTTGCCCAAATAAACATCGATGGGCACTACTTTCTTTTTGTCCAATAAAGGATGCCTTCCCTTGCGTATATTCACATATCCTTCCATATTAAAAACGGGTACGGTGGCATTCTGTTCCATGGCCAGTGAGGCCTTGGCAAAAATAAAATCCAGCAAGGTCATTATTTTCTGGTTCTGGGCGATTGTTTCCACATGCTGGGAGGCCTGGGCGCTTAAATCGGCCAGTATCCGCTTGATTTCTTCCTGCTCTTTCAGACTCAGTTCCTTCAGCTGATTATTCAAAGCCACTACGGCTGCCGGCTCGATAAACAGCGTGGAGCCGGTGGAGGACTGGTCATGAATCATGCCGGGAACTTGGTTTTTATATTCCGCTTTCACAGGGATGCAGTAGCGGTCATTGCGCATGGTAATAACCGCATCCTGGAGATAGGTGCGGTAGGAACTGCTAAGCATGCCTGTAAGCTGGGAATGAACCTTGTCATTGGTAAGCCGGATACTCCGGCGAATATGTTTTAAATCTGGGCTGGCATCATCGCTTATTTCATCCTCTGATAAAATACAGCGCCGGATTTCCTGGGAAAGTAGGGTAAGGGGCTCTAAAGAGGTAAAAAAATCATCTAAAGAGTCTTTTTCTTCGTCCTCCCGTTCGCTTTTCCCGTAGGACTTGATGCGGTTTACATTTTCTAAAAGACCGGCGATATTCAGCAGTTCCATGATAGAGACGGTGCTGCCGATACTTAAGGATTTCAAAGTATAGCCCAAATCTTTATTGCCGCCAAAAGAAGTGGAGCCTTTCCTGAAAAGTCGGGAAAGGGCATCGGAAGTCTGGGTCTGCGCTTCGGTTATGACACTTAAGTCAGTGTGCGGGCGCAGGTTTTGGCACATTTTCCGCCCGGGTTCAGAGCCTGCTTTTTCAGTGAGTTTATCGATGATTTTATAATATTCTAAGGTTTGTAATACTTTTTCGTTCATAGCTGTCTTCCTGTTTTAATATTTAGATGCAATGAGTTTTCATGGTTGGTCCGGCATGATATATGCATCGGCGAAATTTATTATAGCATATAAATGGGATAAAATACACCCATGGGATAAAATATACCCATGGAAGAAAATACGTAACAGTTCAGCCTGCAACTGCGCACTTGCTGCACGGTTAGCAGCCAATGAATTGGAGCAGCCAGGAATCCGCCCTTTTGCCGCAGGCAAACTTTAAAATGGGCGGATTCAGTGACAGTGAAGCCGGAAGGCTGAACGGTTACGAAAATACAACCATTTACATTATGCTGAAAACAGGATATACTTATTAGCAAGTATTGCCCAGCAGTGCTTGCCTGGCAGTAATATTTGGCAATGATTGGCTGGCCGCCGCCCCGGCATTATTTGCCCAGTCAATGGCTGCCTATTCAGGAAAGGCTGGTATATTCTATGTATGATGAGAAGCAAAAAAAGGATAGCACCCCCGAAAATGGGATGCAAAAGAAAGACTCTGACTTTATAACGGAAACGATAAAGCAGCGGCCGATAAATAAAAAGAAACTCCTGAGGCGGACATTAATTACTGCGGCTATGGCGGTGGTCTTTGCCCTTGTGGCATGCCTGACCTTTCTGCTGTTGGAGCCGGTGATAAGTAACTGGCTTTATCCGGAGGAGGAACCGGAGCCAATTGAATTTCCGGAAGAGGTGGATGAGATGCTTCCGGAAGATATGATAGTGGACGATTCGGAAATGGAGCCGGAAGAAGAACCTGCGGAGGTTGTGATTCAGGATGAGCAGATAGAGAAGATATTGAATGGGATAGAACTGGATATGGAAGACTATGCGGCTATTTACGGCTCTATGGCGGAAATTGCGGAGTCGGCGCGAAAATCCGTGGTGACCGTTACGGGTTCGGTATCCAATGTGGACTGGTTCAATAACCCCTATGAAAGCAAAGGGCAGACATCCGGGATTATCGTGGCAAAGCAGCCTAAGGAGATATTGATTCTGGTGAATTATGAAAAAATTATCGGTGCGGAGAGCATTGTGGTGACGTTCTGCAATGGAGCACAGGGAGAGGCACAGATAAGGGAAAAAGATATAAACACGAAGCTTGCGGTGCTTACCGTGTCATTGGAGGGGATGGAAGAAGGTAAAATGGATTTGGTTATGCCGGCGGACTTAACAGCCAGTTCCAGTAACCGTGCAGTGATAGGAAAACCGGTGATTGCCATAGGCAGCCCGTTGGGAAACGGGGAATCGGTATGCTATGGAATCCTTACATCTAATAATGGGGCTCTCAATATGATGGATTCCTCATATAAATTAGTAACCACGGATATTTACGGCAGCCAGAATGCATCGGGGGTCTTAATTAATTTAAAGGGGCAGGTGCTGGGGATTATAGATAATTCCCATAACAGCGAGGATATGAAAAATCTGGTATCTGCCATAGGGATAACGGAACTGCGGAAAGTGGTAGAGAGGATGAGCAATGGGCGGAAGCAGGCATATCTGGGGACTCATGGAACGGATGTAACCCAGGATGCCAATGAAAACCTGGGCGTGCCTTACGGGGCATATATCATGGAAATCGAAATGGATTCCCCGGCAATGGAAGCAGGGATACAAAGCGGCGATGTGATTATAGGGATTAGGGATAAAGAGATCCATACTTATGGGGATTTGGTAAATGCTTTGATGGAATTGCAGCCTGACGAAACGGTATCTGTCAAACTGATGCGGCAGGGGCCGGAGGAGTATGTACAGATGGAAGCGGATGTGGCGCTGAGGGAATTGAAATAAAATTTTTAAAACTCATTATATAAGTGACAGTTGATATTTAATAGGCAGGAAGCGCAGAAATGGAGAGGAAAATGAAATATATTAAGGATTTAAAAGACGGAGACAGGGTATTTGATATATATTTGTGCAAGCACAAGCAATCGGCGGTCACCAAAAATGGAAAGGCCTATGACAATGTGATTTTGCAGGACAAAACGGGTACGGTAGATGCGAAGGTCTGGGACCCGAATAACCCAGGGATCGGGGACTTCGATTCGTTGGACTATATCGAGGTATATGGGGATGTGACTACCTTTCAGAATGCTTTGCAGGTTAATGTGAAGCGTATCAGGAAATGCCAGGAGGGGGAATATGCGCCCGCCGATTATCTCCCCGTGAGCGAAAAAGACATTGAAGAAATGTACGGACAGCTTTTGGGGTACATAAAACGGATAGGGAATCCGTATTTGAAAGCATTGATGGAAGCCTTTTTTGTAAAAGATGAAGAGTTTATCAAAGCGTTTAAGCAGTCATCGGCAGCGAAGACGGTGCACCATGGTTTTGTAGGAGGCCTGTTGGAGCATACGTTGAGCGTGACCAATCTGTGCGACTATTACTGTAAAGCGTATCCGATTTTGAAAAGGGACTTGCTGATCAGCGCGGCTATCTGCCATGATATTGGGAAAGTGAAGGAACTGTCCCTTTTCCCTCAGAATGATTATACGGATGATGGTCAGCTATTAGGGCATATCGTGATGGGAACGGAAATGGTTGGGGAAAAAATCAGGGATATTAAGGATTTTCCGCCGGTTTTGGCCGGAGAATTAAAACATTGTATCCTGGCCCATCATGGGGAATACGAATTTGGCTCGCCTAAAAAGCCGGCGATTGTGGAAGCTATGGCGCTTAATTTTGCAGATAATACGGATGCGAAGATGCAGACTTTTAAGGAACTGCTGGACAATGCCAAAGAAACGGGATGGCTTGGGTTTAACCGGCTGTTTGAATCCAATTTGCGGGCGACGAGGCTGGAGTAGGTCAGGGGATATAGCTTTTGCGGCAGGAATGAGCGGGAAGGAGTACGGATACCGGAATGGAATATAAAAAAAATGATATTCTTACGGTCACTATCGAAGATATTGGAAATGATGGGGAGGGTATAGGCAAAGTTGATGGCTATACCCTCTTTGTGAAGGATGCGGTGATAGGGGATACGGTAAGATGTAAAATTATGAAGGCAAAAAAGAATTATGCATACGGGAAACTGGAAGAAATCCTCATCCCATCGGATATCCGGGTGACGCCTTTATGCAAATTTCACAGGCAATGCGGCGGCTGCCAGATACAGGCGATGGACTACGAAGCCCAGTTGGGCTTTAAGCAGAGAAAGGTGAAGAATAACCTGATGCGGATAGGCGGTTTCAGCGCAGAATTCCTGGAGAAGGTGATGGAGCCTATTGTGGGGATGGAAAATCCCTACCATTACCGGAATAAGGCCCAGTTCCCGGTGGGAACGGATAAGGAAGGGAAACTGATTACCGGATTTTATGCGGGAAGAACCCATGACATCATCGCCAATACTGATTGTGCGCTGGGAGTGCCGGAAAATAAGGAGATATTGGAAAGCATTTTGTATTATATGGAGAAATATCATGTGCCGGCTTATGATGAAAAGACGGGAACAGGGCTGGTAAGGCATGTGCTCATACGGAAAGGATTTGCCAGCGGGGAGATTATGGTTTGCCTGGTGGTAAATTATGAGGGGAAGAGGGGAAAGGATCAAATCGGTAAGTGGAAAGGGCTAAAGGAGGAATTGATAGAGGCATTGGCAAAAATACCGGGAATGACGAGCATATCGGTCAACATCAATACCGCCAGGACAAACGTAATTATGGGCGATGAAGTGTATACTTTATGGGGAAAGGATAAGATATGCGATACGATTCATGTGCGGAATGGGGAGGACTTTTCGTTGACAGACCGGGGAATCGTTTTCCGTATTTCCCCCTTGTCTTTTTACCAGGTGAATCCGGTGCAGACGGAGAAACTGTATAGTCTGGCGTTGGAATATGCCGGATTGACAGGCGAGGAGACGGTTTGGGATTTGTATTGCGGTATCGGTACGATTTCTTTGTTCCTGGCAGGGGCGGCAAAGAAAGTCTATGGAGTGGAGGTTATTCCCCAGGCCATACAGGATGCCAGGGAGAATGCGGAGTATAATGGGATAGAAAACGCGGAATTTTATGTAGGGAAGGCGGAGGAGGTCTTGCCGGACCTGTATGAGCGGGAAGGAATCCGGGCGGATGTGATAGTGGTGGACCCGCCCCGGAAAGGCTGCGATGGGGAATGCTTGAATACCATGCTGAAAATGCGCCCGAAAAGGATCGTGTATGTAAGCTGCGATTCGGCAACGCTGGCGCGGGATTTGAAGGTGCTTTGCGATGGAGGGTACGAACTGCGGCGGGTGCGGGCGGTGGATCAGTTTGGGGGGAGCGTGCATGTGGAAGTCGCATGTTGTCTACAAAGGGAGGACAAAGCGAATCCGTAGATTCGCTTGTAGAAGTCCTTGAATTTACGCACTTTGCGAGGATTTTTAAGTTTAACCGAACACCTGAATATCTGGAGGATAGTCATAAGACTATCCTGAAAAAAGAGATTTCTCACGAGATTAAGGTGTCCGTAGTTATGGAACTCGTATGAGTGGACACGAAAATATGTAGTTCACAAATTCAATCTGGTAGATTTGAAAAATCAGATCAGTATTATTACGGGGGATAAGGACTATGCTTTCGCAGAGGAGGGTATTTCCAGTATAGATAATCTTTTAAGAAAAACCTCTGCATGTATCAATGCATGGGAAAAACAACCGGCGCATATAAGGAATGGTATTACAGGACATATATGATAATGAATGAAAGTGTATATTCCAAAACAGAACTTATTTTAGACGGAACTGGGTGGTATGATAATGTACATATGGAGTTGCTGTAGATATATTATAAGAAGCTGGTTGACACAAGGGGAGTGTTGAAAAAGGCAGTAACAGGTGCTGAGAAGGCGAAGCTGAATAAAGAAATTATCATTTATAATTTCATTTGCGTGTTGGCAATAAAGGAGGAATAAGTATGGCAGTTAATCAAGATACAGTTATTAAAATTGCTCTATCAGAGAATGATTTGAGTAGTTGTATAGATAATACTCAGATTCTCTGTGAAACTATTTCTGACCGTTCAGATTTACATTTAAGGAGTTATATGGAAAGATATATTGATATAATGATGGGTGAAGTTGCGGAGGCGGCAGTCATTAAATGGCTAAAACAGAATGGTAAATATGCTGTTTCGGCAGTAAATAAAAGTTCTGGTAAACCCGACTCAGGACGTGATATTATATTGAGGGGTAAGCATAAACAAGAAATTGAATGTTCTGTAAAATCTTCATTGTCTGTATATAAAGATAATATTAATGATATATTAGATACTTTTACTATAGCAACTAAAGCGAGCGAATTAAGAAAAGTAAATATTCAAGTATATTATTGGTTAAAGCTAAAAGGAGAAAACAGAATAACTGTTCCGTCAAATAAAAATATGGCAATAATTGGTTGGATAGGTGAAAATGATGTAAAAGAGTTTGGCACATATAATACTGAAAATAGACAGGTTGCAAAGATTAAGCTCAGGAACATACGTACAATGAAAAGCTTATTAGACTATTTGGAATAAAATTGTTGAAAAGGAGTAAATAGTACAGATGAATATAAATAAGGTTGATAATAATGTAAATCATTTTCAAAATGATAATCTTAACAAGCTGGCTCAAATATTTCCGTCAGTGGTTAAGGATGGGGAGGTAGACTTTAAAGCATTAAAAGAAGAGTTAGGTTTATTTAGTGAGGTCAGTGAGGAAAAATACGAATTTACTTGGGCAGGCAAGCAAAATGCAAAGAAAGTGGCGCAAGAGGATGTTTTAGGAAAAACTTTAAAATTAGTTCGGGATCAATGTAAAGAATTGGGTAAAACTGACAATATTTATATAGAAGGAGATAATTTGGAGGCGTTAAAATTAATTCGTCAAAATTATTACAATGCAGTGAAAATGATTTATATAGATCCGCCTTATAATACAGGCAATGATTTTATTTATAATGATAATTTCAACATGTCGGAAATGGATAGTCTCAAGGCAGAAGGCGATATAAGTGATTATAACGAAAGATATACAATTAATACAAAGTCAAATAATAGATATCATGCAAAATGGTTAAATATGATGTACCCGCGTTTGTTGGTAGCAAAGGATTTATTAGCAGATGATGGGGCTATTTTTATAAGTATAGATGATAATGAGATTGAGAATGTAAAAAATATATGCAATATAGTTTTTGGAGAAAATAATTATGTTGCCATTTTTCCATGGAGAAAAAGAACGGCTAAATCGGACGTACCATTTGGAATTTCTCAGGATTATGAGTGGATTGTATGTTATGCAAAAACTTCGATGTTTAAAGGGAGTATAGAGGGAAAAGAACGGAAATATTATGAGAGTGATGACTTCCCAGGGCGTCCATGGAGAATTCATGATTTGACAAAACAGACAACGGCAAGTGAGAGACCTAATAGTTATTTCACAATTATTAATCCTAGAAATGGTATAGAATATCCTGCCAATCCAAATAGAACGTGGGCAATAACGCAGGATACATTTTGGAAATATTACGAAGAGGACAGAATTGTATTTCCGGGAGATTATGCATTTTTAAATATTTCTAAGCCTGCATTGAGATATTGGAAAGAAGATGATATGGAAAAAGCCGGAGAGGATTTTGGACGAATCGCAGTAAGTACAAAACTAGGAGATGATATTGGAATGTCTCAGGACGGTACAAAGGAAATAACTAATTTATTTGGAAGCAAGGTGTTTCCATTTCCGAAACCATCATCTTTAATTTATTTTTTATGTAAGATACATACAAATGAAAAAGATATAATACTTGATTTTTTTTCAGGATCGGCGACAACGGCGCATGCTGTAATGAAGTTAAATAGTGAGGATAACGGCAAAAGAAGATTTATTTTGGTACAAATACCTGAAAAAATAGATGAGTCTAGTGAGGCATATAAAGCAGGATTTTATAATATTTGCGAAATTGGTAAGGAACGTATTCGTCGCGCCGGTGAGAGTATTTTGAAAGAGAAGACAGATTGTGATGTTGACATAGGATTTAAGGTTTTTCGTATTTCAGATACTAATATTAAGTGGAATTCGCTTATGGATGTCGGACAGCTAGATATGGCACAAATTGAGAGTACACCTGACCTTGTAGATTTCATGCCGGATGCCAATGATGTAGATATCGTATACGAATTGATGCTCAGACAGCGAGATGTGCCGTTATCAGAAACTTTGGAACAACTATCTGATATCGGAAACCGTACCTATCTTTATGCAAGCAGTTATTTAGTGTGCCTTGAAACGGAGATTACTATAGAACTCATAAACAAACTGGCAGAGCTTGATCCGTTACCAATTAAGTTTATTTTTAGAGATTCTGCATTTAAAGATGACATAGCATTGAAAGACGAGACATTCAGAAGATTGAAAGCTCTTATAGAAAAGAATGCAGGAAACAGCAAGGTTACATATACGGTAGAGTTTATTTAAGGAGACAGGAGATTATGTCGAAACGCATTACATTCCAATTTGATGACAATCTTGATTACCAATTGCAGGCAGTCAGGTCTACAGTCGAATTGTTTAAGGGATTATCAAGACAGATAGATGGTATCTATCGTCCCAATCGTACCCGTAAAATTGGGGAAGGTGATCCGGTAAGAAACAATGATATTGTAGTAGGTACAAGATTGTTAGAGAATTTAAGACGTGTACAGTTACAGAATGATTTGTTTGCGGATTCTGCATTGGAAGAGGGAAACAATTTCACGATAGAAATGGAAACCGGCACAGGTAAGACATATGTATATCTGCGCACAATACTGGAACTGTATAAAGAGTATGGATTTAAGAAATTTATAATAGTAGTTCCATCTATTGCCATTCGCAAGGGCGTTGAAAAGTCAATGGAGCAATTACAGGAGCATTTTAAGAGGCTGTATAATATTGATTTATCAAAGCACAGCTTTATCTATGACAGTAATAATCCAAAACAGATCAGCTCAAAGCTGGTAGAGGGCAATGACCTAAGCATTTGCGTAATGAATATTCAGGCATTCAATAAAGATACGAATAAAATAAGGACAGAAGATGAGTATGGACAGATTCTTTGGGAAGACATTAAGTATATTAAACCGATTATTATAATTGACGAACCGCAGAAAATTGAAGGCACAAAAAGAAACAAATCCAAGTCTTTAAAGGCGATAGAGGAGTTACAGCCATTATTTACGTTACGGTATTCGGCTACACACAAACAGTTGTATAACCAGATATACAAGCTGGATTCTTATGGGGCATATCAAAAAGATTTAGTAAAGAGAATTGAAGTAAAGACGGTACATGGGGTAATTCCGAAAGATTATCCATATATCCGTTATTTATCTTTTACTTCTGATTTAAAGGCAAGGATTGAGATATTCTCACAGGAACAGGGTGGTATAATTCGTTTTAAAACGTTTCAGGTTGGTGGCGGAGTATCTATTGAAGAACTGTCCGGCAACCTTCCTCAGTACAAAGATATGCGTATTGCAGAAGAGCCTCATAAGTTAAAACCATTGCAGGTTGCAACAAAAGAGAAAATAATAGAGCTGGAACAGGGACACAGTACATATGAAATTGAAAAGAATGAAGCGGTACGCATCCAGATAAGGCTTGCGATTCAGAATCATTTTGTAAAACAGATGAATATTTTAAGGACTGGCAGAAAAATCAAGACGCTTACATTATTTTTCATTGATTCGGTGGATAAAGTCAGAGATCATACATCTCCTGATGGCAGAGGAGAATATTTGAGGATTTTTGACGAAGAATATAAGAAATATGTATCACAAAATGCGGTTACGATTGAGAAGTTTAAGGAATACTTTCCTGATTATAGGAATGTGCATTCGGTGAGAGAAGGTTATTTTGCCTTAGATGCCAAGAAAAATGTGGTAGAAATTGATGGATGGGATTCATCAGTTGATGAAAACAATTTGAAAATTAAAGCAAAGTCTCAGGAAGATATTGATCGTGGCATTAGTCTGATTTTGGAAAAGAAGGACGAGCTAATATCTTTTGAAGAACCGCTTGCATTCATTTTCTCCCATTCGGCACTTCGGGAAGGGTGGGATAATCCGAATATATTTACATTATGTACGTTAAAGTCAGGCGGTTCTGAAATAGCAAAAAAGCAGGAAATTGGAAGAGGTTTGAGACTGCCGGTAGATATTACGGGGAATCGCTGCTTAGACCGTAGAATCAATGAACTTACCGTTATTGCAAATGATTACTATGAGCATTTTGCTGCAGCATTGCAAAAAGATTTTAACGATAATATGAATTTTGATAAGAACGAAGTTACCGCTGAGATTCTTATTTCCACATTGAAGACGGCTGGAGTTCCGCAGGAAAAAATCAAGCCGGAATTAGTGGATACATTGAAACAGGAATTAATTTCTGCTGGCGTTATGACTGGAGAAAACGTTTTAAAGGGTACATCATCTCAGATTACGAAGCTTTTTGATAATATGATATTTGTTGATGATACGCTCTATGAACATGCGGAAAAGATTAAGCAGCAGTTTAAGGAACTGATGATACAAAAAGGTACTAAGAAGATTGAAATTCGCAATGGAGATAATGAACAGCCCCAAAATAGTGTAAGAGCCTTTGTTTCAGAAGGCGAATTTCAACAGATTTATTTTGCGCTAAGAGAAAATCTCACGAAGCGTACCATGTACAGATTCAAAATAGATAAAGATAAATTTATTGAAGACTGTGCTTTAGAAATCAATAATTATCTAATGTTTATGAAGTCAAAAAATGAATATAAAGTGGAAGTTGGTAAGGCGAAATTTAATGAATCTGCAATGTTCGTAATGGAAGATGTATCTTATGGGGCCAAGGAACTGGAAGTTGAGATTGATTCCGATCCAAAGAGCGATTTCGAGATTGCAAATTATATCATGTACCACACAATGCTGCCAAGACTTGCCATATTTAAAATTATTCATGCTGTTAAGAAGAGGGAACTGTTGAATAATCAGGATATTTTAGATACAGTTACACAAAAAATCTTAAAGATGTTGAGTGATATAAAAGCAGCCAATATTACGTCCTATGAAGTGATAAACGGATATGAGCTAGACAGTAGAAATATCTTTGAACTTGATACAATCAGCGAGGAAGATTTTAATGAAGAATGGCGGGTATTTCAAGCAAACACAAATCGCAGTTCTGCAATGAATGAGTATTACAAGATGGATAGTAAAGGTGAGAAAGAGTTTGCTCAGAAGCTCGAGAATAACCAGAATGTATTGTTGTTTACAAAGTTGAAAAAAGGTGGCTTTATTATTGATACTCCTTATGGAAATTATTCACCTGACTGGGCAATTGTGTGCAGGAAGGACAGTTTGAACAGTCCGGAATTGGGTATTTACTTTATTGTTGAAACGAAAGCAGACAAGCAGGATGTCAACCTACAGGAAGTAGAACGAAATAAGATTTGGTGTGGCAAGCTGCATTTTCAGGCAGTATCTGAACAGATAAGATTTGACTGGGTAAATAGCTATGAGGATTTCAGACAGAAATTCGGAGTTGCGGAAAGTGAGTAGGAGAATGAGGAATATATATGTTTTCACCAATCAATCAATTTGAAATTAATAGAAATGGCGTGAGTACAAATCAGGATTTTATATCTTTGATAGAATTGCTTACACAAATTAGAGATTTTCTCAATGAATTAGGATATTTAGCTTTTGGCAGAGATATGTCTGTTTTTAGACAGACAGGAGTAGTAAACGGCAATCTTATTCTTGATTCTGCAACAAGGACTATGGAGAGCATTCGTTTTTGCTGTATGAATGCTAATTTTGCTGATGCATATTCTTTGTTGCGTAAATATCGAGATGACTTGTTTTATTATGTGTATCTTTTTACAGTATCAAATAATAGTGATTTTACTCAGTATGTTGATGTACAGCAATTAAATGAAGATGAGAAGAATATTTGGGATTGGGTACATAATCAGCAAAAGGATTTGCATATAGGCTCTGTTTTAAAGTGTATTGCGTCATATCCAGCCGCAAGAAAGGCAGTAAAGGAATTTCAATTAAAGGATTCATTTGATAAGCTTGCAGATAAACTAAATAATTATGTACATTCCAATGGGTATCGGTTTTATAATGAATCATACAACCGATTGGATGTAAAAAACAAAATAAAAGAGGAGTGCAAGGAGTTTGGTGAAGCAGCGATTTTTATTACAATTTCATTTTTGTTTTTGGTGGTGTTAATAAAACCACTGCTTATAATGTCATCTGATTATACAGATTATCTGGATGTCGGAGATACGCCGCCAGACGGCTCACAGTATTGGGTTGCGCCGTTTGTATCAGACTTTTTGAATAATCATAAGAATGTATTGGATGATAAGTGTGATAGTTACTTAAGAGAAAAAACAGGAATGCAGATTTAGTGGAGGTATATTATGGCAGATATTAAATATGATATCTTGGAAGAATTGGGAGTGCTTTCTGAGAGTGCTAAGGGATGGAAAAAAGAATTGAATCTTATTTCGTGGAATGGAGGAACTTCCAAATACGATATTAGAGATTGGGCACCTCAACATGAAAAGATGGGAAAAGGAATTACTTTGAGTAAGGATGAAATAAAGGAACTATATAAAATTCTAGGTAAGATTTTAGAAGAATAGAATTGGATGGTGATTTTATTGAGAAGGGCAGAAGGCAGGGAAACATTTTATAGACTGTTAGAATGGGATAAAGGACAAGCGGCATCGGAAAGGCTGGCAGCATTGATTTTAGAGCAGGAGGGGTTTCGTGATATTGATCCTTCACATCCATTAGGGGGAAAAGATGGTGGAAAGGATATGCTGTGCGAATTTAATAACTTTAAATGGATTGGAGCAGCATATTTTCCAAGGGGTCAACAAAGTTTTAATGAAATAAAGAAGAAATACAGACATGATTTAGAGGGAGTTTATAGAAATGAAGCAAAAGGAATTGCTTTTATAACAAACCAAGAATTGTCTTTAATGGAAAGAAAAATATTAGAAGAAATGGATAAAACAGTAGATGTTCGTATATATCATTTAGAGCGAATTGCTAATATTTTGAATACGCCTAAGATGTATGGAATTCGTTTAGAATATTTGGAAATAGAAATGACGAAAGAAGAGCAGTTGTCATACTTTTCATATGTAAATGAACAAGGAATAACGAGAATTGAGCAAAAACTGGATGATTTGTGTGCAAGCATACTGAACCAAACAGAACAGATATCTGTATTTGATGACACTGAAGAAGTACGCACGTTGAAAGAAGTTTTAGAAGCAGAGAATATGTTTTTGGATAAGATATGGTTTGATAGGCATCTGAGTTTGGAATATCGTATTGAACAAGGAATAGAAGATGTAAATCCGGAAATCTGGAAAGGCGCTATGGAATCAGCGAGAAAAGTTATAGAAAAATATGGAGAAGAAAACTTGGGACCATATAGTGATTTTGAATGGGGAATGCTTAATGGGAAATTATCTGCACTCAGGTGGGTATTAGGTTATGAATGGGACATGCTGGATACATAGAAACAAAAAGAGGTGATTTTATGTCAATTACATCTATAGAATATTTGCAAAGCCTTGTACGGGAACTTGCAAAACTACCAACTGAAACAGAATGGGTAGAGATTAAATGCAATAATAAAGATCCTCAGTTGATAGGAGAATATATCTCAGCATTGAGTAATTCTGCCACATTGTGCGGTAGGACAAAGGGATATCTTGTTTGGGGAATTCATAATGATACACATGAAATAATTGGTACAGAATTTCAATATCGGAAAATGAAAAAAGGAAATGAAGAACTGGAAGCATGGCTTTCACGTATGGTTTCACCACGAATCAATTTTAAATTTTATGAAATTCCTATGGAACTCCCTATGGGAGGGAAAAATGTTGTAATGATTGAAATTCCCTGTGCTGAGAAACAGCCAGTTCAGTTTGCAGGAGTGGAATATATTCGGGTTGGTACAAATAAGAAAAATTTAAAGGAGTATCCAGATAAAGAAAGGGAATTGTGGCAGGCGTTTGATACAACACCATATGAGCTTCGCTTGGCAAAAAGTAATGTTGAAGAAGATGAATTGGTTGTTTTATTGGATTATCCCAAGTACTACGATAAGATGGAAATGCCGATTCCCCGTAATAGGGATAAAGTTTTGGATGATTTACAGAATGAAAAGTTTATCATTAAAAATGATGCAGGGAATTGGAACATTACCAATATGGGAGCATTGATGATTGCGAAAGATTTGAAAAAGTTTGATAATCTTCATCGTCGATCTGTGCGTGTTATTTGGTATAAAGAAAATTCCCGATTGGATGCAATTAGGGAAAAAGAATTTTCGGGCGGTTATGCTTTTGCGCATGATGATATTGTTCAATATATTATGACAATTATTCCACAGGAAGAGGTGATAGTGGAAGCAACAAGGAAGTCCGTTATTAGTTTTCCGGAAATAGCAATTCGTGAATTGTTGGCAAATGCTATGATTCATCAGGATTTGCAACAACGTGGAACGAATCCTATGGTGGAAGTGTTCAAAAATCGAATAGAGTTTTCTAATGCAGGTGCTCCACTGGTAGCAATAGATCGTATTGTAGATACGGTTCCAGTATCACGAAATGAGAACATTGCCGGATTTATGCATAAATGTGGTATTTGTGAGGAACGAGGCAGCGGATATGACAAGATTATAGAGGCTACTGCAAAAAATGAATTGCTTGCGCCAAGAATTGAGAATCAGAATAATCAATTTACAAAAGCGGTATTGTTTGCAAAGGTTCCATTTGAAATGACAACAAAGGAAGATCGTGTTCGTACTTGTTATATGCAGGCTTGTTTGGCTTATGTCAATTATGAGGCCGTCTCTAATGGAGATATTAGGAAATTATTCGGATTATCGGATCAAGAAATGACAAAAGCATCACGTTTAATTCAAAATACAATAGATGCAGGGCTGATTAAGGCAGTTGATCCGGAAACAGCACCGAGATATAAAAAATATATACCATATTGGGCATAATTTAACTTTCGCTAACTTTCACTAATTAGCAAATTTATGTTTCACAATAGTATATACAATGTCAAAAACCTTTATTTTATGCGGTTTTTGACATTGTTTTTTATGATTTGGATAAAGTTTTAACTTTCGCTAACTTTCATAGTGTCCAAAATTATTATTAGCGTTGATGGGAACATTCGAGATATTTATTTTTATACGCCAAAGCCTGTTCCGGTTTTTGCCATCGGGAATACAGGTTATTCAGGTACAAATAAACCGTTTTGGCATAATCGTTATCGGTTCCCATGACTTCCGAAATAATATTCTCGGCAGATAAAAGATGAAGTTCGGATTCTTTAGCATTGCCTTCGGAAAGCGCAATTGCGCCATACATCATCTGGCAGACTCCATTATCTAAAGTTTGCGTTCCCTCATGCTCCAAAACAAGGTTCTCATAGGTGGAAAGAACCTATTTTGCCATATCCGTATTTTTGGAAAGAATCAACATATTAGTCAGATTTATTAATTGTTGCAGCATATCATGTGATTCTACCAGTCCAAGGTGCGCATATTCCTGACGGATGGTTAAAGCAATATGGAGCATTTCGGCAGTTTCTTTTGGCTTTTTCATCAGCAGGTACACATTGGAAAGATTGTTGTATAGGTTTGAAAGCAGATTTGCCGTCCGCTGGTCAGCTTCTTCCGTATGGTATGGTTCTAAGACGCTGACAGCTTTTAAACGTTTTTTCAAGGCGTTTTTATAATCATTTTTGATAAGAAACAGTTCCGCCTTATAGTCAAGAAGCAGTGCTTTGTCGCAGCGAAAGCGTTTATCTTGTTGTAGTTCTGATTCATTCTGAGGGTTGTTGTCATCAAATTTCATTATATATTCTATCCGTTCTGTAAGTTTAGGCAGATAGTCTGTTACAAGATATTTTTCAAGATATGGGAACATATCTTGCAGGAACAGCAGATAATCCTCTTGTATGTCTGCTAAAATATTTTCTGTAATACTGATAAGAGAATCAATCACATACTGTGGTCTTTTCACTTCCAGTCCATGCACAAGGCAAATACAATGCAGGCTGTCAAGCAGTGTATGACAGTTTGATACTGACGGCAAAGTTTCCATTGCAACAATTTCCCTTACCAGTGGGTGCAGACTGATTTTCCGGTTTTCTTTGTCATCATGGATAAAACCGTATTTGGCGAGATAATTCACATCATTTAATGATGGCAGTTTCAACCAGTTTTTAAAAGCATTTTTTAATACGCCGGAGGCAGAGAGCAGGGAAAAATTACGCAGGACATCAAGACAGGGATCAGACAGTTTCCCAAGTTGTAACAGTTTCCTTAAATGCTCTGCCATCAGTCCGTCGGTGTAATCTCCATCCTTATATAGTTCAACAGCTTCGCCGAAAGAAATGCTCAGTCCGCAGGTCTGCAATTCATATAGCAGTTCTTCCGCTTCCATGCCTGCAATGCTTTTTTTTTTAAATCTCCTGCATAATAGAGGTAAATGATATTTGTATATTTCTTACGGTTTTTGTCAGCATAATATTTCGCAAATTCACTTTTCCCGATCCCTGCCACACCGCTGATAAAAAGTGTGGTGCGTTCCTGCAACAGTTTCCCGCATTCTTTCAGTTCGTTTTTTCGTCCTATAAATTCTTCCGTAATGGAGGGCAGGCGGCTGTTTTGTATGGTATCAGATAAGTATTCATCTTCATTTGGAAACAGCAATTATCTTCTGTAAGAGCAGGATTGCCCAAATAGATAGCTGCCCTATCATTTGCTTGAATTGTAAAATATTGTATGGAATTTTCTTTTTTGTGATCCCTTGAGATTCTTTGCTTATATCCACTTTACCCCATGTCCATTTAACTAATTGGGCAGAAAGCGTTATTCTTGACGCGGCGTACGAGTAGGAGAAGAGGAAGAGGGCTCTTCCCTGATTGATTGCATTATGATAAAATGAAGTTTAAAGACGGAAGTGCATGATGAGGATTAAAATAGAATTTTTTAATGAGCAAATCATAGATGCAATCAGTGCCGGAATATATCAGGTGTCAGTAAGACATAATGACAAAGGGGAAATATTGTATATCGGAGAATCTGTGTTTGTACTCGCGCGTTGTGGATTACATCTGTTTAGACTTAAGAAAAAACCTGAGTATTTCGGATTTAATGATGAAACGATAAATAATGAGAAGATTACATTAAAATTTGAACTGCTTGAAGCTGTTGCTGACATGGCTGATAGGAAGTGCCGAGAAAAAGAACTGATACAGGAAAAGAATCCTATTCTGCAAAGCGGAATCGGTGTCTTCCTTAAAAACAGTTAGGCAATGGCGGAACAGGCTTGGATGAGACGGAAAGACGGTATACAGTTACAATAAAAGGTTATTAGATAAGGATGCGTCAATGATATATACATTAAATGCGAGAGATAATATTAAATTACAACTTTTTAAACAAGCATTGGAATTAAGTACAAAAGAGATATTAGGGTTAATCAATGAAGACTTTAATGTTACAGAGAGTGTTCTTGCAGAAAAGGGGATTCCCTATAAAGATTTGAGAAATGTTCTGACGCCTCCGCATAAATCCAATCGGCGGGAAATAGTTCTATGTTTTGACAGTGGAAGAACTGAAAACAGTTGGTACGGGAATGCGATTATGAAACGGATATTGCCGAATATCAGCAAAAAAAGAAATCATGCAATTTTTCATGGCGATTTTTGTGTAGCAGAAGCAATGAATGCATATGCATTTTCTTGTTTATATAAAAATATTGCATTAATTCGAACATTATCAACATCATACTGTTCCCAGTATTTTTTAGTGTATATCAATAATGCTATAGATAAAGAAATTGAAACGCTGATAGAATCTATGAAATCTTTTGATGCGTTCGTTGGATATGGGGATATGACATATGCCAATCCATTAAAAGATTTGATGGCATATTATTTAACACAATGTTGTCTTCAGATTGGAAATAAAATATTATTACCACACGAGGATGATAGGAGTAATAATGAAAATATCAATTTAATTGGGTATGATTACGAAAAATTTGGATTTACATATTTCAGTATGCAATCTTACTATTACATATCTTATTTGGAATATAAAATTGAGAGCCGTATGGTAGATAAAGCAGACTTATTATTTTCATTAAACGCCATAAGTGACAGACCGGAAAATTATGAGAAGTATAAAATTATTGTAGAACCTGAAAAATTTGAATATATAAAAGGTAAAAACCGGGCTTTGATAGATGCAATAGGAATAGACAAAATGCAATTACAAGAATTTGTATGTTTTCTTTCAAAGAAGATTGAGTATGGGTATATATATAATTTGGAAATAAATGAATATCAAGTTGCGAAATTCAATACGATGATAGAGTGTATTACAAAAGAAAAAGAAATAGTTAGAGTGTTAGCAGCGTTTGCATATAACACAGATGAAAAAATATTAAGATTATTAAATTTGTTCTAAAAAAGATGATACTGCAAGGAACCAGTATCCCAGAAAGGGGGCAAAGCATGAAACACTATAGACTATTGGCAATATTAATCCTAACCCTCAGCCGCCTCCTCGCCCCAAAAATAAGCTGTCTGGCCATACAATATGACTATACTCCTCTTGAAACGCTTTCAGAAGAAGCCGATAAATCAAATTATATCAAATTGAGCCTGAATGAAAGCTATCGCGTAAACCCAGGCGACACATTATGGGGGATTTCCAGGCAGTTTCTTGGGAGTGGTGCAAGGTATGAAGAAATTATACAGGCAAACCAGGACAGTATCAGGAATAACTATCTTCTGATTCCGGGGGATGTGTTATTGTTTCCACAGAACCTATACATTCCCAAAGACAAATATGATAGGGGCGGGCTCGTATCCAAAGGCGGGTTTCATATTGCGTCGCCGGACATGGTGGAGCATAACCTTTTTCTGACAAATCAGTTGAATGAAGGTGATATTTTCGGCCCTTCTATCGCTATCTATTCTTTGCCTGTTACGAACCAGATGGGTGAAAATGCCCTTACCGCATCGGAGCAGGATTGGGCGGCATTTAGGGAGGAAGTGATAGGGTGCAGTGAGGCATGTGGCGGTAGGGTATCCAATCTTAAGTTTGAAAAGTATATGGTGGAGAATGGATGCGATTTATGCGGTTATTCTTTTGATTTCGATACCGGGGAGTCGGTGATGGAATATGTAGTATTTTACCGGCTGGGGAAACGGAATATGGTGGAGGTCATCGGCAAACGGGAAAGGGAATCGGGGAAAGGGCAGGATACCCGTTTGATTGATGTGGCACGCTACATTGCTGCCAGTTTTGAAGACTTCGGAGGAAGGATTGGCATGGGCTATACGAAGATGGCGGATAATGTAGGCGCATATGATTGGAATTATCCGGAACTGCATAATGTTTTTACGTCGGCGATGGAAAATTATGTTGTCTATGCGGAAAGGCCGGATGAAAATTTCCCCAATGACCATGAAATAATATGGAAAGAACCAATGTTTGAACAGGCAGTCCGCAATATGCTGACAGAACTCTGGCATCTTGATGAGGAAGAAAAGGCAGCGTTTCTGGCTCGTCCGGTGATGGCAAGCGATATGGCAGTTATTTCGGATATTGACTGTACGTTGTATAAGCCGGGAAACCGCCATGCGGACAATGACCCATTGGCAGCAGGAGGCCCGGTATTGATTTTAACCGGGAATGGGCATGAAGAAACCATCTATCCCGGGAAGGGAATTTCCTTTTCGTATGAAGACTTAGGGCATTTTACGGAAGCAAAAGAACTCAGGATGTGGGGATGTGAACTGACGGATTATTCGTTTATAGCCAATATGGCACATTTGAAGGCGCTGAGCCTGGGGGCAGGCGCAACTGTAGAGGATATAGAGTTTTTATCTTCTTTAAAGGAATTGCGGATGCTGCAGTTAGTGGGGCCATATTCGTATCAGGAAGGGGAGCCGGCAGGATTTTTGAAAATAAGCGATTTATCAGTTTTGGCAAATTGCCAGGAACTGCGTTATCTTTACCTGTGCACTCCATTAGTGACGGATTTTTCCTTTTTAAAAAGCTGTCCGGAAATCTGTACGATGAACCTTTCGGGTGAGTGGAAGGGGGAAGAACAGGTGGTTCCGGACTTGGAACTGCTTCCTAAGGCGAGATTTTTGGACTTTTATGAGAAAAACTATCGATTCGAGCCATAGTATGAAGCTAAACCCGCCTGCATACATAGGCTGTAGGCAGTCAAAAGCCCTAATCATAGAGTAAAAAAGAAGTTCACCAATTTCCTGGCGGAAACGGACAACCTATGATAAAATAGGAATTGTGTTGGCGGAGAATTGGTGTTTGCATCGGCTGGCAACTCCATAAATTGACGAAGAACCGCAGGTTCTTCATGAAGTGTCGAAGACACTTTTTTACCATATAGGAAAGTCCGTCATCAGACGGACGTAGATTGACGAAGAACCGAAGGTTCTTCATGAAGTGTCGAAGACACTTTTTTATATAGTAAAAGTTTTCGAAGCCTGAAGCCTATCGAAAAGGAATGGAGGATTATCATGGGAATTGTATTAAAGGATATACTGGCGGTTTTGCCGGCAGGGGATAAGGACGAAGTAAAAGAAACAACCATTTATATTGAAGGAAACAGAATCGAGGCCATAGGGGAAAAACCCCAGGGCTTTCATGAGGAAAAAGTAATTGATGGGAAGGACAGGCTGGTGATACCGGGGCTTATAAACTGTCATACCCACTCCTACATGGCATTTATGCGGAATGTGGCGGACGATTTATCCTTTATGGACTGGCTGTTCGGAACGATTGACCCGATTGAGCAGCAGATGACGGACGAGGATACCTACTGGGGAGCCTGCCTTGCCATTATAGAAATGATGAAAAGCGGAACTACATGCTTTAACGATATGCAGATGAACATCCACCAGACCACCAGGGCGGTGAAGGAGTCCGGGATGAGGGCGGTGATCTGCCGGGGGCTTGTAGGAAGCGGCAATGATGAAGCGGGGCAGATGAGGCTTAGGCAGGCTTACGAGGAAAGGGATGGGGCGAAGGATTGCGGCAGGTTGAACTTTATGCTGGGCCCCCATGCACCCTATACCTGTGATGACGGGTTCATGCGTATAGTGTCGGAGGAAGCGAAGAAAAATAATATGCGGATTCATGTGCATCTGTCGGAAAGCGTCAGCGAAATCCAGCAGATTCAGGAGAAGTATGGCTGCACGCCCATTGAAATGGCGGATAAAAACGGACTGTTCGATGTGCCGGCCATTGCGGCCCATTGCGTCCAGGTAACGGATAGTGATATTGATATTTTAAAAGAGAAAAAGGTGAGTGTAGTGACCAACCCGGCCAGCAATATGAAGCTGGGGAACGGTTTTGCACCCATACCGGAAATGTTGGAAATGGGCGTAAATGTGTGCCTGGGAACGGATGGGGCAGCTTCCAATAACAGCCTGAATATGTTCCATGAATTGAGCCTGCTGACTCTGGTGCACAAAGGAACCCACAAAACACCGCAGTGTATCAGCGCAAGGGAAGGCTTCCGCATAGCCACTATAAATGGCGCGAAGGCGCTTGGGCTGGAGCAGGAGATTGGTTCCATTGAAGAAGGGAAAAAAGCGGATTTGGCCATCCTGAATTTGAACACCCCATCGCTTACACCAAGGAACAATCTAATAGCAGGGCTTTCTTATTCCGCCAACGGGTCGGAAGTGGAAACGGTAATTATTGACGGCAAAATTGTTATGGAAGACAGAAAGATATTGACTATGGACGAGGAAGTGGTGTATAAAAAGATTAGTGAAATCATTACCCGCATGGGTCTTGATAAAAAAGAATACTAGTCAATGCGTCAGCTGGCTAATATTCGCTGCACTTGTAACATAAGTGATGATAGGACAGACGACCATCACTATAATAAAAATTCGGCTGAATATATCTCATAATTTTATTTTCCCGGCAGGATGCCGCGGAGTGTTGACTGGAGGAAAAGAAATGAACAGTGAAATCAGAGACATTAATTTAGCCGAATCAGGCGAACGAAAAATCGAGTGGGTAAAAAGGAATTGCGACTTGCTCCGCACTTTGGAAAAAGAATTTTCCGAAACAAAACCTTTTGAAGGAAAGAAAATAGCCCTTTCGGTACATCTGGAGGCAAAAACCGCTTATTTGTGCAAAGTATTGAAAGCGGGCGGTGCCCAAATGTATGTAACAGGCTCCAATCCCCTTTCTACTCAGGATGATGTGGCAGCGGCTTTGGTAAAGGACGGGCTGGAGGTACATGCATGGTATGATTGTACGCCGGAAGAATATGAAACCCATATCCGCCACGTATTGGAGGCAGGGCCTAACATTATCATCGATGACGGCGGGGATTTGGTAAACATGGTGCATACCCGCATGCCGGAATTGATTCCTGCGATTATCGGCGGCTGTGAAGAAACCACCACAGGAATTATCCGCCTGGAAGCGATGAATAAGGCGGGAGAACTGAAATTCCCTATGGTTCGTGTAAATAACGCGGATTGCAAGCATTTATTCGACAATAGATATGGAACAGGCCAGTCCGTATGGGATGGCATCAATCGTACTACCAACCTGATTGTAGCAGGAAAGATAGTGGTAGTGGCAGGCTACGGCTGGTGCGGAAAAGGTACGGCTATGAGGGCCAAAGGGCTGGGGGCGAGAGTCATTGTAACGGAAATCGACCCTATTAAAGCCATTGAGGCTGTTATGGACGGTTTTGACGTAATGCCTATGAAGGAAGCTGCTAAAGTGGGCGATTTCTTCGTGACGGTTACGGGCTGCGATAAAGTCATTGATGAAGAGGACTTTGCAGTGATGAAAGACGGCGCGATCCTTTGCAATGCAGGCCATTTTGACTGTGAAATCGATATGGCAAGGCTGCGTGAAATTGCTGTGGAGACAAGGGAGCAGAGAAAGAACATTATGGGTTATAAGCTGCCTACCGGACAGTGGATTTTCATCTTAGCAGAAGGCAGGCTGGTGAACCTGGCAGCAGGCGACGGACATCCCGCCGAGATTATGGATATGAGTTTTGCGATCCAGGCCCTTTCCGCAAAATATCTGGTGGAGCATGGCAGCGAATTAAGTGAAAAATTAATTGATGTTCCCAGGGAAGTGGATATGGATGTGGCGAGACGGAAACTTGCCTTCCTTGGAAAAGAAATTGACGTGCTCACAGAAGAGCAGGAGAAATATTTGAATAGTTATACTTTGTAATAGTACTGCCCGCCGAATCGTATCCGTACGAATCCGGCGGGCAGAGTTTTCTTATAGAAACTTACGATACAATGTTGTAAGCTGCCAGGACAATATGCGGGCTGCGCGGCGGGCAGGGGAAGATGGACTTTTTCTGCCGGGCTTTTACAGGATTCGGGCATCAAAAGCCCTGGCTGCGGAATGCGTCTGACACTTTGTCAAAGAAAGTAGGGCATTGTCTGCGTGATGCCGGGTATTGTATGATATCAGGCAGGGATTTTCAGCACCTGGCCGATGCTTAGCATATCGCTGGAAAGCCCGTTCAGCTGTTTGATGGCATCTACGGTAGTGTTGTACCTTCTGGAAAGAAGCCAGAGGGTATCGCCGGCCCGGACAGTGTATTCGATGTAGCCCGGTGCCTGCCCGGCAGGGATTTTCAGCACCTGGCCGATGTTTAGCATATCGCCGGAGAGGCTATTTAGCCGTTTAATGGCATCCACGGTAGTGCCGTATCTTTGGGCGATGATCCAAAGGCTGTCCCCGGGCTGGACCACATAGGTGATAGTTCCCGGCTCCGGGTCTGGGCCTGGGGAAGGAACGTTTTGGCCGATGCCGAGATAGGTATTATATAATGCCCGCCAAGTGGCCGTGCCTACAATGCCGTCAGCCTGTAATCCCATGATTTGCTGGAAGGCGATGACTGACTGGCGGGTGCCGCTGCCGAAGATGCCGTCCTGAGTAGGGGCGGGGATGCCGGGATAATATTCGGAGACCAGGTTCAGAAGGTATTGCAAAGTGATGACATCCGGCCCTCGGGAGCCTTGGCGCAATGTGGAACTGGGAGGAACGGTGCCGATGCCCAGGGTGTTTCCTTCGCTGTTTAATTCTGCCAGCTTGGCAACCGCGGCATAGAGGCTGGAAATTTTATACCAGGTGGATTTTCCCACGATGCCGTCCGGCGTCAGATTAAAAATGCTCTGGAATTTGGTTACGGCTGCATTCGTACTGCTTCCAAAAGTGCCTGCCGGGTCGGAAATGGCCGGGATGGCCGGATAGTTTCGCCGGATTCTTGTCAGATAGGTCTGGATAGTCTGGACATCCAGGCCGGTGCTTCCGGTCCGTAAAGGTGTTCCCGGATAGGAGGAAATCACATTGGTAATGATATTGGTCTGTACGATTTCGATATCGTTAGGATAGTAAGAGCGAAGGATTTGCAAAGGGGTATAGCCTTGATTGGCCAAAGTGACAGTTCCCCACTGAGACAAGCCCTGGCATGTGGCGGTGGTGCCATTACAGAAAGAAGTAAAGTAAGGCGCGATTTGCCCCTGTCTGCGCACATACTCATTGAAAATAGCATCTACAATCCGGCTGATAGAACTATAAATCGGACGTCCATATACGAAAGCCTGGTCATAAGCCGTGCTGTTAGTTATATCGAAACTGTATCCACGGTTTCGATACCACTCCGTATAAATCCTGTTCAGAGCGAAGGTGATAATTGCATAAATATTTGCCCGCAAGGCAGCTTCCGGCCAGGTGGGGTAAATTTCGCTGCTGGCCACGTTTTTTACATAATCGGGAAAGGATACCTGTACGTTGGAAGCAGAGGATGTGGGAGTGCCCAGATGGACCGTAATGGGGTTTGGGATAACTACCTGGCGCAGGATACGTGATTCCGGTTCCGTTACGGTTCCTTCCTGCGTTCGTGAACCTTGCTCGGTGACGGCGGGCTTGCCTATGGAGATTTCCGCCTGAAGCGGGCTGCGCTGTGACTCCTGCATGGGAACGAGGGTGATAGGCAGCAGGGCATTTTCCCCTTCATATATGGGAATACTTTTCACATAAAGGGAATTGAACCCGGACATCTGAGCCAGTACATTATAGCTGATATAGGGTGTTCCTGCATAATACGGATTTTGAGAAAAGCTTTTATCCACAGTTTCCAGAGGGATTTGTTCCGTTTCCCCGTTTTCATCCGTAGTCAGTACATAGACACTGTTGCCCTGCCTGTTCAAAACTCTGATTTGTACGCCGCCAAGGGGAACGGCGTCATGGGCGGTCCGTGCCTGTATGGTCAAATAACCGATAGCCATAAATATTTGTTTCTCCTTATTTATTATATATTATAGATATGAAGATGGAAAAAACCGGTGACCGTTCCTATAATAAGAAGAAGGAAAAGGAACGCGGAGGTAAAGGAATTAAAAAAATCCGTTGAATGGGAATGGGAGATAAAGCCCATTTATTTATGTGTATTTTGCTAGACATAATCCAGAAAAGTGGTTATAATTATAATCACGGACTAAATATCCTTATATTATATGTATTGCTGTGCTGGAGGCTGACGTGAGATATAGAAAAAATGTCTATCATGCCCTGACGATGATTACCCAGTTTGGGATTAATATGCTGGTGCCTATCTTCTTATGCTCCTTTATAGGCATTTACATAGACAGAAAGTGCGGTACCTCTTTCTGGATGGTGCTGCTGTTTTTTGTGGGCGCTTTGGCGGGCTTCCGCAATGTATATATGTTTGCAAAGAAAGTATTTAGTGTAAAGAGTGAGAAGGATACGGACCTTGAAAGGGAAAGGCGAAAAAGGAATTCGCAGGGCGGGCGGCCGGGCTGAAGGTTCGCAGGCAGAAGGAAGGGCATGGATGAACAGAGTGAAAATAGATAAAACTTTATTGGAATTGTCTGTCGGCATTTTCCTTTGGGGGATTGTCTGCCAGGCGGTGGGCATCTGGCCGGTAACGGATAAAGCCGGATACAGCATTGGGCTGTGGATTGGCGTGCTCTTAGCAGCGGCAGCCGGGATACATATGTGGTGGGCTCTGGATAAATCGCTGGATTATGCCAGGGATACTGCCGTGAAGATGATGACGAAATATAATATTATACGGTATGTGGTGATTGTTATTGTTATGGCTCTCGTTATGGTAAGCGGGTTTGCTAATCCGCTGGCGGCGTTTTTAGGGCTGATGGGTTTGAAAGTAGCGGCATATTTACAGCCGTTTACTCATAGAATATGTGCTAAATTCTATAAAGACCATATATAAGGAGGTGAGGGTATGGGAGAAGGGATTTTGTTATCCGCCGCAGATATTGACTTTATGGTCCATGGGGTGTTTCCCTATGAACTGTTCGGCCAGACTGTATGGATAACAACTACGCATGTATGCGTATTGATCGTTATGCTGGTCATTATCGGTTTTTGCATTGCTGCAAACCGGGTAATAAAGCGCGCGACCGAGGTTCCTGGCACATTTCAGAATATTGTGGAACTGGTAGTGGAAATGCTGGACAATATGGTAGGCGGTGTAATGGGGAAATATGCCGTAGGTTTCCGCAATTATATTGGAACGATCTTCATATTCATTTTGCTCAGCAATATTTCCGGTCTGTTCGGTCTCCGTCCGCCGACTGCGGATTATGGGGTAACTTTCGCGCTTGGTATTATGACTTTCGTAACGATTCATTTTAACAAGTTTAAGCACCAGAAAGTCAAGGGCGTTATTCAGGGATTGTGTGATCCATGGCCAATCTGGGCTCCGATTAACGTTATCGGCGATGTGGCAGTACCGATTTCACTGTCGCTGCGTTTGTTTGCAAACATTTTGTCGGGCGTAGTTATGATGGCTCTGGTTTATGGTTTGCTTTCCAAGATAGCGATTATCTGGCCGGCAGCGCTTCATGTTTATTTTGATTTATTCTCAGGTGCAATCCAGACATATGTATTCTGTATGCTGACAATGACGTACATAACAGATGCATGTACAACGGAGTGACAAACAGCCGGATATTACAATTGAATAAAGGAAAATTTAAGACAAAATCCAACCAGGCTGCTTAGCAAAAGCGAAAAAGCAGTGCGGAAGCAAAATTGATATGCGTTGAAATACAGCGCAGAAATGGAGTAAAAAATGTAAGAATATATAGGCTCACGGAAACCCCGCCGCAAAAGCGGAATATGGAGGAAGCCGGGAGGCTATAACATAACCCAAGGAGGAATGAATCATGGAATTTAACACTAATTTTATTTTAGGATGTTCGGCAATAGGTGCAGGGCTTGCGGTTATCGCAGGTATCGGTCCTGGTGTTGGCCAGGGTATTGCAGCAGGACATGCGGCAGCAGCAGTAGGAAGAAACCCGGGTGCTAAGTCTGATGTTACTTCTACGATGCTTTTGGGCCAGGCGGTAGCCGAGACAACGGGTCTGTACGGTCTGTTGATTGCTATGTTGCTTTTGTTCGTAAAACCTCTGGTACCTTAAGGAGTTTTGGGAAAAATAAAATGCTTAAGGAAAGGAGGCTCACGTCTTGAATACATTAGCAGGCACGGGATTTATTCTGGCGACGGAGGAGATGGCTCCCAGGCTGTTTGATTTGGATTTACAGCTGATTACGGATGCAGCCCTGATGATTATCGCCGTATTCGCTCTGTTTTTAATCGCATCCAAGCTGCTGTTTGACCCGGTAAGGGATATGATGCAGAAAAGGCAGGATAAGATTAAGGGCGAGCTGGACAGCGCGGCTCAGGACATGGAAGCGGCTGCCAAGCTAAAGGAAGACTATGAATCCAAAATAAAGAATATTGATAAGGAAGCGGAAGCTATCTTGAGCGAGGCGCGTAAAAAAGCTCTTGCCAATGAAAATAAGATGATTGCGGAAGCAAAGGAAGAAGCAGCAAGGATTATTGAGCGGGCACAAGTGGAAGCGCAGCTGGAGAAGAAGAAAGCAGTTGACGATGTGAAACGCGAGATGATTGTGGTCGCATCTTTGATGGCGGGCAAAGTAGTGAATTCTTCCATCGATACGACAATCCGCGACAGTTTGATTGATGAGACATTGAAGGAAATAGGTGAAAGCACATGGCTAAGCTAGTTTCAAAAACATATGGGGAAGCTCTGTTTGAGCTGGCTGTAGAAGAGGATAAAGTCGATGTCTTCATGGAAGAAATTGCGGAAATCAGGGAGGTGCTGGCGCAGAATACGGATTTTGCCAAATTCATGAACCACCCGAAGATTTTAAAGGAGAATAAGCTGGAAGTTCTGAAGAACGTTTTTAAAGGGCGTATCCAGGATGAACTGACAGGCTTTCTTACTTTAATCGTAACGAAGGACCGTTATCATGAGATAGATGCGATTCTGGATTATTTCCTTTCGGAAATCAAAAGCTATAAAGGAATCGGGATTGCATATGTAACGACGGCGTCCGGGCTTAACGGCGAACAGTGTAAGCGTATAGAGCAGAAGCTTCTGGAAACCACATCCTTTCAGCAGATGGAGATGCACTATGCCATCGATGAAAGCCTGATAGGCGGTATGGTAATCCGTATCGGAGACAGGGTGGTGGACAGCAGCATAAAAACGAAGTTAAATGAACTGACAAGGCAGCTGATGAAGATTCAGATGTCATGAAATAAAATATAAGAAAGGTGCGTACAGATCCATGAATTTAAGACCGGAAGAAATTAGTTCTGTCATAAAGGATCAGATCAAGAGATATGCCTCCGAACTGGAAGTATCCGATGTTGGTACTGTTATTCAGGTTGCAGACGGTATCGCCCGTGTACATGGCCTGGAAAATGCCATGCAGGGAGAACTTCTTGAGTTCCCCGGCGAAATATACGGTATGGTGCTGAACCTGGAAGAGGACAACGTAGGTGCGGTTCTGCTGGGCAGCCATAAGAACATCAACGAAGGCGATACTGTGAAAACAACAGGCCGCGTGGTTGAGGTTCCGGTAGGGGATGCAATGCTGGGCCGTGTAGTAAATGCTCTTGGTCAGCCGATTGACGGAAAAGGACCGATTCAAACAGATAAATACCGTAAAATAGAAAGAGTTGCGTCCGGTGTTATCACGAGAAAATCCGTAGATACGCCGCTGCAGACAGGTATTAAGGCGATTGACTCCATGGTTCCCATCGGAAGGGGCCAAAGGGAGCTGATTATCGGCGACAGGCAGACTGGTAAGACAGCGATTGCCATCGATACGATTATTAACCAAAAGGGGCAGGGGGTAAAATGTATCTATGTTGCCATAGGACAGAAAGCCTCCACAGTAGCAACGATTGTGAAGACATTGGAAGAATATGGGGCAATGGCTTATACTACTATCGTAGCGGCTACCGCCAGCGAACTGGCTCCTTTGCAGTATATCGCCCCTTATTCAGGGTGCGCCATCGGGGAAGAATGGATGGAGAACGGCGAGGATGTGCTGGTAGTTTACGATGATTTGAGTAAGCATGCAGCGGCATACCGTACACTTTCCCTGCTGCTTAAGAGGCCGCCAGGCCGTGAGGCTTATCCTGGGGATGTTTTCTACCTTCATTCCAGGCTGCTTGAACGTGCAGCCCGTATGAGCGAAGAGTATGGAGGCGGTTCACTTACCGCATTGCCGATTATTGAAACACAGGCGGGCGATGTATCCGCATATATTCCTACCAATGTAATTTCCATTACAGACGGGCAGATTTATCTGGAAACGGAAATGTTTAACTCCGGTTTCCGTCCGGCGGTAAATGCAGGCCTTTCCGTATCCCGTGTAGGCGGTGCGGCACAGATTAAGGCGATGAAAAAGATTGCTGCCCCTATCCGTGTGGAATTGGCACAGTACAGGGAATTGGCTGCATTCTCCCAGTTCGGCTCCGATTTGGATGCGGATACGAAAGAGAAGCTGGCACAGGGCGAGCGTATTAAGGAAGTGTTAAAGCAGCCCCAGTATCAGCCTATGCCGGTACAATATCAGGTAATTATCATTTATGCAGCCACGAATAAATACTTGCTGGATGTTCAGGTAGCGGATATTATTCGTTTTGAAAAAGAATTTTTCGAGTTCCTGGATACAAAATATCCTGAAATTCCAAATGCTATCAAAGAGGAAAAGCAGATTTCGGATGAAACGGATGCCGCTTTGAAGAAAGCTATCAATGAATTTAAAGGACAGTTCAAAGCATCATAAATATTTTTATCGTATAGGAAACGGCGTCGCAAGACGCATGCGTTCACAGGTTCGCACCGCGGACCTGCAGTAAGTAGAGAGGATAGGTAACGGTTATGGCCTCAATGAGAGACATAAAAAGGCGTAAAGGCAGTATTCAGAGTACGCAGCAGATTACCAAAGCCATGAAGCTTGTTTCGACTGTCAAATTGCAGAAGGCAAAGCAGCGTGCGGAGAAGTCCAAAAACTATTTCCGCTGCATGTATGAGACAGTGGTTTCCATGCTTGCGAAAGCAGGGAATATCAACCATCCATATTTGCATCCGGGCAATTCCGAGAAAAAAGGGATAATTGTCATTACTTCCAACCGGGGCTTAGCCGGCGGATATAATTCCAACATCACTAAGCTGATTACCCAGGGTGATTTCCGGAAAGAAGACGTGATAGTTTATGCCATAGGTAAAAAGGGCAGGGATACATTATTAAGGTATGGCTACAGCATCCGGGAAGATTATTCCGATATTGTAGAGGAGCCTTTGTATTCCGATGCACTGGAAGTGAGCAAAAAGGTACTGGACGATTTTGCAAATGGTGAAATCGGAGAAATATATCTGGCTTATACCGGGTTTAAAAATACGGTGGTTCATGAGCCTACACTGTTAAAGCTGCTTCCTGTAGATTTAAAGGCGGCTGAAGGCGAGGAAGCCGGGGACGTGCAGGAAAACCGTGCTCCTATGAACTTCGAACCGGAAGATGACAGGGCATTGGATATGATTATCCCGAAATATGTTACCAGCCTGATTTTCGGCGGCCTGGTAGAATCGGTAGCCAGCGAAAACGGCGCGAGGATGCAGGCGATGGATTCGGCAACGAGCAATGCGGAAGAAATGATTGACCATTTGACGCTGATGTACAACAGGGCACGTCAGGGTTCCATTACACAGGAACTGACGGAAATTATTGCCGGCGCCAATGCGATTTCGATGTAGCACGGCTGTATATGGCTTTGTGGTTTTCGCAGGCAATGAGCTTTAGTTGGCGATTGCCGTGAGGAACACATGCCCGGCTGCTTGCAGCGGGGATGTGGGCTAAGAAAGATAAGGGGCGGAAGGCAGGGAAAACGGCCTGACGCAAAATGACTTGCAAAATGAGCAAGATTGGAGGACTAGTATGAGTATAGAGATGAGTAATGTGGGAAAGATTACTCAGATTATCGGTGCCGTGCTGGATATAAAGTTTACCGGGGGAAGCCTTCCGGAAATTAACGAAGCGATTAAAATTGCCACCAAAGACGGAGGGGAGTTAATCGTGGAGGTTTCACAGCACTTGGGTGATGATACGGTACGGTGTATCGCCATGGGCTCTACTGACGGCCTTGTAAGGGGCATGGATGCGGCAGCCACAGGCGCACCCATTACGGTTCCGGTAGGAGAGAATACATTGGGGCGTATTTTCAATGTATTAGGGCAGCCCATAGATAACAAACCGGCACCGGAAGAGGTAGGGCATGAGCCGATTCATAGGCCGGCACCGGCATTTGAAGAGCAGTCTACGGAGACGGAACTGTTAGAAACAGGTATCAAGGTAGTTGACTTGCTTTGCCCGTATCAGAAGGGCGGTAAAATCGGCCTATTCGGCGGCGCCGGTGTAGGCAAGACGGTTCTGATTCAGGAACTTATCCGTAATATCGCTACGGAGCACGGCGGATATTCCGTATTTACCGGCGTTGGTGAGAGAACCAGGGAAGGTAATGACTTATATCACGAGATGATGGAATCCGGCGTTATTGATAAGACAACGATGGTGTTCGGACAGATGAATGAGCCCCCCGGAGCGAGGATGAGGGTTGGTTTGACCGGGCTTACCATGGCCGAATATTTCCGTGATAAAGGCGGTAAGGATGTACTTTTGTTTATTGATAATATTTTCCGTTTCACACAGGCGGGTTCCGAAGTGTCGGCGCTTCTTGGGCGTATGCCTTCGGCGGTTGGTTATCAGCCTACGCTGCAGACGGAGATGGGGGCTTTGCAGGAGCGTATTACTTCTACCAAGAACGGCTCTATTACATCCGTTCAGGCGGTATATGTGCCTGCCGATGACTTGACGGACCCGGCTCCGGCAACGACCTTCGCCCATCTGGATGCCACAACGGTATTGTCCCGTTCTATTGTGGAACTGGGTATTTATCCGGCTGTTGATCCGTTGGAGTCCACCTCCAGGATTCTGGACCCCCGTATTCTGGGCGAGGAGCATTATCAGGTAGCCCGTGGGGTACAGGAAGTATTGCAGAAGTATAAAGAACTTCAGGATATTATCGCAATTCTCGGTATGGATGAACTTTCCGAAGACGATAAGCTGGTAGTATCCCGTGCGAGGAAAGTGCAGAGATTCTTATCCCAGCCGTTCTTCGTGGCAGGGCAGTTTACCGGTATGGAAGGTAAATACGTACCGATTAACGAAACCATCCGCGGCTTTAAGGAGATTCTGGAAGGTAAGCATGACAGCATACCAGAGAGCTATTTCCTGAACGCAGGAAGCATTGACGATGTACTTGCCCGTGTAAAATAATAAAGAAAGGGGCAGGATTGGCATATGGCAGATGAAAGAAATTTCCGGTTAGAGATTATTACACCAGAACGTGTCTTTTATGAAGGCGATGTGAATATGGTGGAATTCAATACAACGGAAGGCGAAATCGGTGTTTATAAGGGGCATGTTCCCATGACAGTGATTATTAATCCGGGCGTGCTTACGATTTCAGAAGCCGATAGGGCGAAGAATGCGGCTCTCCATGCAGGGTTTGTGGAGATTTTGCAGGATAAGGTGACTGTTTTGGCGGAAAGTGTAGAGTGGCCGGAAGAAATTGACAAGGCACGGGCGGAGGCAGCCAAAGCCCGGGCGGAAGAAAGGCTTCGCACCAAAACTCCGGAAACGGATATTATGCGTGCGGAAACAGCGCTGCAAAGGGCGATTGCCCGTATTAATGTAATCTCCTGATGACACTGAATGTCTGATTTTGCATATGATAACATAACAATCAATTTTTTTGAGGATGTTAGCTATGTATAATCAGAAAATCTTACCTTTTTATATGACCTATCCCCTCCCGCTTTATTATCAGGAGGAGGATACGGCCACCAGAGATTTGGAGTACTTACAGCAAATGTATCCGGCGGAAGCGAAGAAATATCAAAAAATTATCGCAGGGATACTGGATAAGCTGGATTATGAAGGCAGCATGATATATGACGAATATCCGGACAGATGGCAGATGTATAAGCTGGCACAGGATATTTTGGAACGTATCAAGCGTCAGGAAGCCAAGGATAACCCAGGCGCAGAGATTCCGAAAGAGAAATGGGAATGGGCTTCCGATATGGTACAGATTATTCTGTTTTATGAGGTGTATAAGCGGAGACACAATAATCATAGCGGTATTTTAAAATTTTAGTTGTAGTTTTATAGTAAAGTCAGTAAAATATAGTCATGGCATTTTTTGCCATGGCTATATTTTTATGCATACTTTACTCAATTTTTGCGCGGCTTTTTGGAATTTATAGGCGATATTTTGCCCAGACTTCTTAATATAGAAGCCGATGTATGTAGGGATCAATGTTATATTTAGGCCAATGTATGTATAACTCAATCAATGTATGAACGGGCCAATGCAAGAATTCAAAAAGTATTGATGAAGGAAACTGTAAAAACTGATTGGACATCGCAGCGGAACCAAGGGGAAAACCGCTGATTAGCAAAAGGACAGAATATATGAAAAAAACGATCATGAAGTGTGGTTATCTTTTGGTGGTATTTATCGCAGCGCTGTTTATTGCCAGCGCGGTTATAAATCAGGGAAATACGGACATGACAATGGAAATGGCGCCGGCGTCTTTTCCCGTCATCCATATGTTTGTGGGGGACAAAGAAGTAGGAAGCCTCCACGGTTATAGGGATGTAATGGAGTGCAGCTACCAAAGGGACTGCATCACTCCTTTGGGGGAAGGGCGCAGGGTCAGCTTTCAAGTGGATAAATACGGACAAAAAATAGAAAAAATGGTCTTTGAGGTTCGCAGCATCAACGGGGAGAGGCTGGTAGAAAACACGGAAATTTCTGATTATGAGGAGACCGAAGATACCATACGCGCCCAGTTTCAGGTAAAGGATTTGATTGATGCGGATACGGAATATATGTTGGTCCTTCTTCTGGAAAACGAATGGGGACAGACTATCCGTTATTATACGAGAATCATCCAGACAGAAAATTATTTTACAGAGGAAAAACTGGATTATGTCCTGGACTTTCACGAAAGGACTTTTGATAAAGAAGCGGCAAAGGAACTGACGAAATATTTGGAATCCAATGCAGAGGGGGATAATACTACCTTTAGCAAGGTGACGATTCATAGCAGCTTCCAGCAGGTGACATGGGGGGATTTGGATGTAAGGAAAGTAACGGAACCCAAAGTTGCCATTAAGGAACTGGCTTCCCAGACAGGTTCCATAGAATTGAATTACATTGCTTCCATAAAGCAGGGGAGGATAGAAAGTTTATATCAGGTAAAGGAATTTTACAGAATAAGATATACGGAGGATAGGATTTATCTTCTGGACTTTGAACGGACAATGGGCCATATTTTGGATGAAAATGCAGATATGTTTGCCAATAATAAAATAGAACTGGGGATTGTGAACCAGGAGAATATCCAATTAAAAGAAAGCGATGGGGGGAATGTCCTTGCCTTCACCGATGGAAAGAGAATTTTCGCTTACAATGTGGCGGATAACAAATTTTCCACGTTATTCAGTTTTTATGACGGGGATTATAAGGATGAACGGGCCTGCTGGCAGAAGCATGGGGTTAAAATATTGGATGTGGATGAGGCAGGAAATGTGAAGTTTATTGTTTACGGATATATGAACCGGGGCAGACACGAAGGGGAAGTGGGTATCTCCGTATATTATTTTAACGGAATGATGAATACGGTGGAAGAACTGCTTTACGTGCCGGACGGCAGCTCTTATGAGGTGCTTCATGCGGAACTGGAAGAACTGGCATATGTGAACCGGGCGGAGACTTTTTTCTTTATGCACAAAGGGGTTGTATACGCAGTGGACCTGGGAGACAGGACTTATGAGACAATGGTTTCCGAGTTAAGGGAGGAGAGTTACAGGGTATCGGACAGCAACCGGATGGTGGTGTGGCAGACCGGGGATAATTTGTATCAATGCGAAAAATTAATTTTGATGAACCTGAATACGAAGGCGAAAACGGAAATAAAGGCCGGTAACGGAGAGTATATCGCGCCTTTAGGGTTTATGAATGAAGACTTGATTTATGGTGTAGCAAGAAAAGAGGATGTGGTGAGAAGCAATACGGGGAATATTATTTTTCCCATGTACTGTGTACGGATACAGAACGAAAACGGCAAAGTACTGAAGACATATGAGGAACCGGGGGTTTATGTTATCGGCAGCGAAATACAGGAGAACCAGATTAACCTGACCCGCCTGAGAAAAGAGGAAAGCGGCATTTATGTAGAGGCGGAGGATGACCAGATAGTAAGTACGAAAATAGAATCTGGCGGCAGCAATACACTGGAAACAGTGGCGGTGGACGTGTATGGGAAGATCGCGCAGATTGCTGTGAAGGGCGTGATTGATGTAGGGGGGATAAAAAAACTGACCCCGAAAGAGGTACTGTTTGAAGGGGGGAGGGAAATCGCCCTTCAAAATAATAATACAGATGTGCCCAGATATTATGTATATGGGAAAAACGGGGTGGAAGGAATCTTTACCGACGAAGGAAATGCTATAAATAAAGCTTATGATTTGTCCGGAACTGTGATTAATGAAAAAGGCGCTTATGTCTGGATCCGCGGAAACCGCAGCATAAAGAACCAGATAATGGCAATCAAGGGCGCTACGATTACAGAGGAAAAGAACAGCCTTGCGGTCTGCCTGGACACTATGCTCCAGTATGAGGGGATTATGCGTAATACGGAGTATATGCTGAACCGGGGAGACACCATAGTGGAAATTTTGGAGGAGAACCTGGAGGGGGCCAGGGTGTTGGATCTGACCGGGTGCAGCCTGGATGCTGTCCTGTATTATATTAATAAGGACATTCCGGTGCTGGCTTCCCTAAATGACGGGAATGCGGTGTTGATTATTGGGTTTAATGAATTAAATACGGTACTGATGGATCCCTTGGTCGGAGAACCGTTTAAGAAAGGGATGAATGATTCCACAGAGATGTTTGAGGAGAACGGAAACCGGTTTATCACGTATATGAAGGAATGAGATGCGGGCTGCAACCAATAGTTGCGGAAGTTCAAACCAGAATTGGTAGTGTGGGGAAGCGAAAATTTTTATAATAATCTGGAATTGCTGTACAAAATGCCAAGCGCGCTTCGAAGACAGGGCTTTCGATACACGAATTCTAATAATAATTGCATGAAAACACGAGAAAGACCTGGAAAAGCAGCGCAGAAATGAGGAGGAGTATGAATATTGAAATTGCAGACAGACTGGTGAAGCTGCGCAAACGCAATCACTTGTCGCAGGAGGCATTGGCGGAAAAGCTGGGTATTAGCCGCCAGGCGGTAAGTAAATGGGAACGGGCGGAGGCATCGCCGGATACGGATAATCTGATTATGCTGGCCAGGCTGTATAAGGTGTCCCTGGATGAACTGCTGCGGACGGATGAGGAGATTCCCCAGGAGGAAAGCCAGGAAACTGAAAACACATATAGTCAGCCGGATGACAGAGACAACATAGAGGAATATGTGGATGTCGGATTCGAGGGGATACACGTAAAAGACAGAGACGGAAGCCAGGTTCATATCGGCCTGGATGGAATACATGTGGAGGATTCCCAGAAGGGGGAAGAGGTACAAATTGACAGGAAGGAAGTTTACATAAATGGGGAAAAGAAGGAATTCCGGACTTTTTCTCCTATATGGGATATCCCGTTTACTGCATTAATATGTGGCCTTTATCTGGTACTTGGATTTTTGTTCAGCGCATGGCATCCTGCCTGGTTATTATTTTTGCTGATTCCTATATGGTACAGTTTTATAAGCGCCGTAAAAAAGAAAAATGCCAACCTATTTGCTTATCCGGTGTTCGTAACATTTGTATATCTATGTGCCGGCTTTTTTTTCAATTTGTGGCATCCAGGGTGGATTCTTTATTTGACGATTCCCGTTTATTATTCCTATGTTTCCCGGTAGCGCGAGGAGGAAGGAAATCAAGTAGGGAAGAGTTTCTCCATACTCGTGTGCATAAAAAAATCGGGGATTCCTATCCCCGGGGCAATGGCGCGGATGACGCATTTAGAATAAAAATTGCACGAGCAGCATATAACATACGGTACCGCCGGCAATGGAAATCAGCATCTGCCTTTTCCAAAGATGCAGGGCGATGACCAATGAAATGGAAATCAGTTCAGGGATGCCATGGGAACCGGTAAAGGGGCTGACCTTTTTCAGGCAATAGATAATCAATAAGCCGAAGACTGCAGAGGGAAGTACTTTTCCCAGATACTGTATGTACTTCGGCGTTGGTTTGCCCGCTGGGAAAAGCAGGAACGGAAGAAAACGGGTTAGGACTGTTCCCAGTACTACCATAGCTATTGTAATAACCTGCTGTGTAAATGTCATTGTCATATCGGCGTGGCTCCTTTGTAATCGTACGGTTAAGTTTGCTCATAAAATGTTCATAGCGGGATAGTTTCCAATGGCCGATGTGCCAAAGTCAGCGTGCCGAGTATGGCCAGCATGGAGGGAATCATAAAATGATCCGGGCCAAAAAGAATCAGGCACAGCAAAGAAAGCCCAATGCCAATCAAAGCGCTGGCGTGCCGTTTTTCTTTCAGCCATTGTTCTAAAAATATCACAACGAACATAGCTGTCATAACGAAGTCCAGCCCTTCGGTATTAAAATGAATCAAAGAGCCGAAAACCCCTCCCAGTGTAGCCCCGAAAAACCAGTAAAAATGATTGAGCAAGGTCACGAAAAACATAAACCAGGAAGCGTCTACCCCTTCGGGAATGGAAGCGGTATAATTAATGGAAAAACTTTCATCGCACATCTCATATATCAAATAAAATTTTTTCGTTCCTGTTCCACGGTATTTATCCAGCATGGAAATAACGTAGAACAAGTGTCTGGCATTGACCATTAACGTCATGGCCAGTGCCTGCAAGGGATTAAATGCCCCCAGCAGCATATTCACCGTTACAAACTCAATGGAACCGGCAAAAATAGTAAGGCTCATCAGCATAGGATACCAAAAGCTGAACCCGGACACATTCATATAAATCCCATAAGTCATCCCCAGAAACCAGAAACCGGCAAAAATAGGGATGGTATGGGGAAAAGCCGCCCGGAAGGCCTTTTTCAGCATTATAGTATTCGCAGACATGAAGAGCCCCTTTCTTTCATCTATCTGGCCATTGTATTTCCAAAAAGATGTCCTTTGTATTTCTCCAGTGCAAAAAGCAGCAGCATACCTAAAACACCGCAGGAAATCACTTCCCCGATGGTAACCGTAAGGAAGGAGAACCAAAGCGGACGGATTCCGTAAGCATACAGAAGCACCAAAGGAACTACAATCATATTGGCCACAATGGGTGGGATGGGTGCCAGCCATTTGTGACGCCGTAATTTATAAGTAAATATAGCCCCGACAAGTGTTGCCAGACTGCCGAAGATAATATCCGGAATCGCGCAGCCTGTCAGAATATTGCTGATCAGGCAGCCGATAAACAGCCCCGGCACAGCGGCGGGGGTAAAATAAGGCAGAATGGTAAGGGCTTCGGAAAAACGGACCTGAATGGCATAATTGGCCAGTCCTAAAGCGTTGGCTAAAATGGTTAGCACAACATAGAGGGCAGCTATCATTGCCGCCTGAACAATGGTGGTGACAGAATTAGGCCAGACAGCCTTTATGGGCATGGCCTTGTCATAAGTTTGATTTTTCATTTTTCTTCTCCTTTAGTTTTGTTTTTTTGCCGCCGCTTTGGCGGGTAGGTGAGGAAGGTCTCGAACTCACCGGTATCTTGTTAAAAATTATGGAATTGCAAAATTCCAGCGTTTCCTAGTATATCATTATAGTCAAAAAAAAGCAAGTTTTTTGGACTTGCTTCAAATATAAAGAGTTAAGGAAAACAATGTTGTTGATGGAGTACGCCGTGAGGGAAATAAAATGCTCCGTCGCCACGCTTTTTAAGGGGCTCCTTAAGCATTTTATTTCCCTCACGGCTGGGCTGAAGTGCTAACTTAATGGCATTGCCAATGAAAAGGGGTGTTTTTGTGTTCTGTGACATTCCATAATGTATTTGGGGTAGAGTTGGATGGAATCCCCAGGTTAGTCCTCAAAATCCCCGCTCTTATACCGAGCCAAAATCGTCTGGATACGCTCATTAGGGTCGAGCAAATCGCTGATGGAAGCGTCATGGTTCAAGGTGTCGATGATATAGGCGATATATTTGCTCATATCGCAGTTAATATACCATTCCCTGGAAAGCAGTTCCGGCGTCTGGTAAATCAGGTTCGTGGTCAGTACCTTGTCGATAATACCATCCTCATAGGCTTTGTCAAAACGTTCGATACCATTGGTAAACAAGCCGAAAGTGGCACAGATAAAGACCCTGTTCGCCTTTCTTTTCTTTAATTCGGCAGCCACTTCCAGGGCGCTTTCGCCGGAGGAAATCATATCGTCGATAATGATCATATCCTTCCCTTCCACGCTGGTTCCGAGGAACTCATGGGCCACGATAGGGTTGCGCCCGTTGACAACACGGGTATAATCCCTGCGCTTATAGAACATGCCCATATCCAGCCCGATAACATTGGCCATATAGATGGCACGGCTCATGCCGCCTTCATCGGGGCTGATGACCATCATATGGTTGGAATCCAGTTCCAGGTTGTCCACATGCTGGAGAAGGCCTTTGATAAACTGATAAGTGGGCTGTACGGTTTCAAAGCCGTGCAGGGGGATGGCATTCTGTACCCGGGGGTCATGGGCATCGAAGGTAATGATATTGTCCACTCCCATAGCAACCATTTCCTGAAGAGCAAGCGCACAGTCTAAAGACTCCCTGGAAGTGCGTTTGTGCTGCCTGCTTTCATATAAGTAGGGCATAATCACGGTAATTCGTCTGGCTTTTCCCCCTACGGCTGCGATAATACGTTTCAAGTTCTGGAAATGGTCATCAGGAGACATGTGATTTTCATGACCGCATAGAGAGTAGGTAAGGCTATAGTTGGCCACATCTACAAGAAGGTATAAATCGGTACCCCGGACAGATTCTAAAATAATACCCTTAGCTTCTCCGGAGCCGAAACGGGGAACTTTTGCCCCCAGGATATAGGAATCCCGCTGATAGCCTGCGAAAGCCAGGCTGTCTTTATGCTCGCTTTCCCTTTCTGTTCTCCATTTCACAAGATAATAATCCACTTTCTCCCCAAGGGCTCTGCAGCCCTCCAAAGGGATAATCCCCAGGGAACCTACGGGAATAGTTTCCAAGTTTCTCTTTTCTTCACGCTTTGCCATGAAAATCCTCACTTTCTGTAGTGTATATATAAATGTTATTCCGCCTTTTTTAAGCGTTTATACATCCGCACATCCGTACCTGATAGCTTACATATAGTATAATTGCTGGTAATCCTCGAAAAAATCCTGTCGGAGTAGCGGTTGCGCAATTCCTCTAAAGATAAATTGGTCGAGATAATCGTTGATTTTCTCCGCATATGCCTTTCGTTTAAACAGGAAAAGAACTGTGAGGTGACAAAATTGTTGGTCAGCTCTGTGCCCAGGTCATCAATAATGAGCAAATCGCATTGATATAAGCCATCATAGATGCCATGGAGTTCCTCTTTATTCCTGTAATCAAAGGAAAGCTGGGACAAAGCTTCAAAAAGCCCTGCCGCACTGAAATAGATAACGGAATTCCCCGCTTCCAGCAGTTCCTTCGCAATACATCCGGAGAGAAATGATTTACCTGTTCCAACTGTACCATAAAAAAACAAATTACGGTAGTCCAATCTAAAATTTTGCGTAAACTTTTTGCATTCTTCTACAGCATTCTGAAAACGGATTAAATCTTCACCCTGATAGTACTCATAAGAAAGGGTAGAAAAATTTTCTTTTTCCAGCATACGGCTGATATTGGACTGCTCATAGAGGAGGGAAATCTCCGCCTGGCGGAAGCAATGGCATTTGTGCCCGTCAACATACCCCGTATCCTTACAGTCTTTGCAGTCATAAATGGGTTCCAGGTAGTCGGCAGGGAAACCGGCAGCTGTCAAAAGGCTTGTTTTGCTGTCGGTTAATTCTTTAAGAATGTGCTTTAATTCCTCAAGGGCACCGTCGTCACCGGATAAAAGCTTTTTTCCCTGTTCTACGGAAATAGAAGCTATAGACTCGTCCAGCTCCCGGTAACCATCCACATTGGCATAGACATCGGCGCGGCGGCTTTCCAGAATATGGCGGTTCTTTGTCTGCCGCTCTTCATAGGCATGTATGATGGTATTGTACTGTGTATTGTTTAAAGTCACTTCCGTTCCCCCTCTAATTACTTAAAAGCTCCTTTTCAAGAGCATCGAAATCATAATTGTTCTGCCTGAACTGGTTGAATTTGTTGACGGCAGGTGCTTTAGGCTGTGCCGCCGCCCTGTTTCGCCGGAAATTTTCGTCCGCTTTGGCTATGTCCGATTTATGATGGACATTGGCTTGAAACCAGCAGGTCAGAATACGGTCCGCATATTCGAAGCGGTGTTTGTCTGTACTAAGGACCGTACGTTCGCAGGCCGCATCAATGATATCCATTTCATAACCGAAGTCTTTCGTCCAGCGGTTAATGTAGTCCACCTCTTTTTTAGTGGGGGCGCTTGTTTTTCCAAGTGCATTCATGATGCCGTAAACGGTTTTGTCATATTTGTAAGCAAACTGCTCCGCCTCGTTAGGTGTGGAAACCTGTGCCTGCGCCCAGCTGACAGCCACCTTTTCTATGTAACGGAAATCTTTTTTCCCGCGCTCTACGCAATACTGGACTAAATGATCGGTTAAGTCCATGGAGAACCCCAGCTTGTCCTGAATAAAGAAAACCGTCCTGATTTCGGCAGCCGAAAGAGGTTTGCCGATGTACTGTTCAATAATGAACAGAAGCTGGGAAGTTTCCTCATTGGACTTAAAAGCTTTTATCTGGTCTAACGTATAGGCAGGCTTCTCGTAAGGGTTATCAGCCGTCTGCTTTGGCTTGGCTGTTGAAGCGGCAGCCTCCGGCATAGCGGCAGCCTCCGGCGGAACGACGGATGATGCGGAATCCGGTACGGAGGTGGCAGACGTCAGAGTGACTACCGGGGCTAAAGGCCTTTGCCCGGCAGGGTTTGCCAGACCGCCCAATTCCCTGGGTTTGTTCAAATCCAACAGATGAATACCGATTAAACTGTTGGAGTCATCATATTCCAAAGATAGAAGACGCTTTTTTTCCCAATATTTCAATGCGCGGAGCACGTCCTTTTCCGTGTGGTTAAACTTGTCCGCAATATCGGATACGCTGGTAGGCAGATTGGCGTTCATCATACGGATGAGATAAAGATAGACTTTTAGCTGCGCATCGTTAGCGTCCTTCATATATTCATCTATAAAAATGTTGGATACCGCTGTAGCTTCAGTATAATTGTCTTTATAAATTGTTAAACACCCCATCATATACCCCACTCCTGCATTTTAAATTGATACACAAAAACCGGCTGTTTGGCCAATCTTTTTGAAGCATGTTGAATTATATCATAACGAATATTAAATGGAAATAGTAATTTTTCCGAAAAAATGCCGAAAATAGGATAAATGGACTATTTGTGGACATTGTGGAAAATGTGGATAATCCTGGGAGGAAAGCCGCAGCCTTCCGTAAAATAGTAATAAATCCCATAAAACCTAATGGAAAAACAAGAGTCCGATTTTTCGCCCGGAAAAAAATATCCACAAGCTTGGAAAAGGTTATTTCCCCCAAATTTGTGGATATTGTGGATAGTTATTTTTCAAGCAGGCTTTCCCCGATTTTAACTACATCTCCGGCTCCCATAGTTATCAACAGATCTCCGTTTATGCAATTTTTTAATAAAAATTTTTCAATTTCCTCAAAGGAGGGGAGATAGGTAGATTTTCCCCCCAGCCGCAGGATTTCTTCCTGCAAATCTTTGGAGCTGATACCAAGAGTGTCTGTTTCCCTTGCCGGATAAATATCGGCCAGCACCACATGGTCCGCCAGGGAAAGGGCTTTTGCGAATTCAGGAAGGAATGCCTTTGTGCGCGTATATGTGTGGGGCTGGAATACGCACCATAAGGACTTGTGGGGGTAATTTGCTGCGGCTTTTAAAGTTGCAGTAATTTCCGTGGGGTGATGTGCATAATCATCTATTATAGTAATACCATTGATTTCCCCTTTGTATTCATAGCGTCTGTCGGTACCGGAAAATTTGGAAAAAGCCTTTTGGATGGTGTCGCTTCCGATTCCCAGCAGGTCGGCCAGGGCTATGGCCGCCATGGCGTTGTAAACATTATGCTCGCCGGGGACCATAAGGGAAAAGTGTTCGCTAATGCCGCCTTTCCGGTTGAGGAGAAAGGCAGGCCGGGCCAGTTCGTCATAACGGATTTGAGAACAGGAATAATCGCAGGCGGCGGAAGCACCGTATGTGACCACTTTGCATGAAAGCCCCCGGGTGATTTCTTCGTAATTCTCAATATCACCGTTAATGATTAAGGTACCATTTTCCGGGAGCAGGGCGGCAAATTGATGGAATGAATTGCGGATGTCCTGAATATCTTTAAAGAAATCGAGGTGATCTTCTTCTATATTTAATATAATTCCGATTTTCGGGAAAAAGCTTAGGAAGCTGTTGGTATATTCGCAGGCCTCCGTGACAAAATATTCCGACTGCCCTATCCGGATATTGCCCCCGATGGCTTTGAAAATCCCCCCGATGGACAAGGTGGGGTCACAGTTGCCCTCCAAAAGTATTTCGGAAATCATGGACGTAGTGGTAGTCTTGCCATGGGTTCCGCTGACAGCGATAGGGATTTCATAATTTTTCATCATCTGCCCAAGGAGTTCTGCCCTGGTAAGGCTGGGGATGGACTGTTCTTTCATGGCGATGAATTCCGGGTTATCCGGATGAATCGCACTGGTATAAACAGCCAGATCAATGTCTCCTGTCAGATTAGAGGCTTTCTGCCCATAGTAAACAGCGGCGCCTTTTTGCTCCAGGGATTGGGTGAGGGCGGAAGGCCTTATGTCGGAGCCGGATACCCGGAAGCCTTCGTCCAGCAGGATTTCGGCCAAGCCGCTCATGCTGATGCCTCCGATGCCGATGAAATATATGTGGATGGGATGCTGAAAATCAATCTGATACATGAATACCCTCATTTCTGCGTTGCCTTACGCATTTTATTTTATTCCCGCGGGCAATGGCAGGTGCCGTGCTGATACCCGGCCTTTGGCAATGGGGCGGGCAATCGGCGGATGCCGCGGGGCTTATCTATCAATATGTACATATTAATGGATGCTTATACCGCAACGGGAATGGTTCAGCCTGCATCCATTCAAAGGCTGCACTGTAGAAATGATGCCACCAATACTATAATATGTCAATATTTTAAATGTGTTAATCCTTCCGCCAGTAACGGTTCAGCCATTGGGCATCCCCCTGTTCAGCTATTAAATATTATACAAGCATATAGGAAAAATGTAACAGAAATATTTGAAAATCATGAAAATAAACAAATAAGAAAAATAAAAAAAAAGAAAATTGTAAAATCTCTACATATAAATATTCACTTTTCTATCATAATATGGTATAATCAGACAACACAATATAGTGTTTTATTCTAGTTGACTAATAAGAGGTGATAACATGATCAAAAAAGAGATGATTGCCATGCTCTTAGCTGGGGGGCAAGGCAGCAGATTGGGCGTCCTTACATCAAAGGTAGCAAAGCCGGCAGTAGCTTTTGGAGGAAAGTACAGGATAATTGATTTCCCTTTGAGCAACTGTATTAATTCCGGTGTAGATACGGTGGGTGTATTGACCCAGTACCAGCCGCTTCGGTTGAATACGCATATTGGAATTGGTATTCCGTGGGATTTGGACAGGAATATCGGCGGGGTGACAGTGCTTCCGCCTTATGAGAAGAGCGTGAACAGTGAGTGGTATACGGGTACCGCGAATGCAATTTACCAGAACATTGATTATATTGACAGTTTCAATCCCGAATATGTTCTGATTTTATCCGGTGACCACATTTACAAGATGGATTATGAAGCGATGCTCGGATTCCATAAGGAAAACAATGCGGAAGTAACCATCGCCGTAATGCCTGTTCCTATGGAAGAAGCCAAGAGGTTCGGCATCATGATTACGGATGAAAATAAGCGTATTACCGACTTTGAGGAGAAACCGGAGCATCCAAGGAGCAACCTGGCTTCCATGGGGATTTATATTTTCAACTGGAAGACATTGAAGGATGCATTGGTAACGAATTCGGAACAGCCTGCTTTGGACTTCGGAAAGCATGTTATTCCGTACTGCCATAAGAAAGAAGCTCCTTTATACGCCTACGAGTTCAATGGCTATTGGAAAGACGTAGGAACTCTAAGCTCTTATTGGGAAGCGAATATGGAGCTGATTGATATTGTTCCTGAATTTAATTTGTATGAGGAATACTGGAAGATATATACCAGCAGCACAATACTTCCGCCTCAGTATATTTCAGAGGACAGCGTAATTGAGAGAAGTATCATCGGAGAAGGCTCCAATATTTATGGGAAAGTTTACAATTCCGTAATAGGATGCGGTGTTACCATAGAAAAGGATACCGTGGTAAGAGACTCCATTATAATGAATGAAACCTATATCGGCAAGAATTGCGAGCTTTACAAGGCAATTATCGCAGAAAATGTAACAGTGAATGACAATGTGAAGCTGGGTATCGGAGAAGAAGCCCCCAACGAGACGGACCCGCATATTTACAACAACGGCATGGTAACCATAGGGGAGAAGAGCATCATTCCGAATGGGGTACAGGTAGGCAAGAATTCCGTAATTTTCGGCGTTACCAAACCAGAAGATTATCCGGACGGTTATCTTGCAAGCGGAAAAACATTAATTAAGGCAGGTGATGAAAAGTGAGAGCAATAGGTATTATTTTAGCAGGGGGCAACAACCGTAGGATGAAGGAACTTTCACAGAAGCGTGCAGTATGTGCGATGCCCATCGCCGGAAGTTACCGCAGCATAGATTTTGCGCTGAGCAATATGTCCAATTCACGTATTCAGAAAGTGGCAGTATTTACGCAGTACAATGCGAGAAGCCTGAATGAACATTTAAGTTCTTCCAAATGGTGGGATTTCGGGCGCAAGCAGGGCGGGCTGTTTGTATTTACTCCGGAAGTGACGGCGGAGAGCAACGCATGGTACCGGGGAACGGCAGATGCCATTGCCCAGAACCTCCAGTTTTTGAAGGACAGCCATGAGCCCTATGTGGTAATCGCATCCGGTGACGGCGTATACAAGATGGACTTCAACAAGCTGCTGGAGTATCATATTGATAAGAAAGCGGATATCACAGTAGTATGTAAGGACATGCCGCCGGAAATGGACGCGGGGAGATTCGGAATCATTAAAATGAACGAGGAGAGCCGCATCGAAGAATTCGAGGAAAAGCCGATTGTGGCCAGGTCCAATGTGGTCTCCTGCGGTATCTATGTAGTCAGAAGACGCCAGCTCATCGAAATGATTGAAAAAGGAATGGAAGAAGACCGCGTGGACTTCGTAAAGGATATTTTAATCCGCTACAAAGGGGTAAAACGTATCTTTGGCTATAAGATGAAGGAATATTGGAGCAATATTGCTACGGTGCAGGATTACTACAATACAAATATGGATTTCCTGAAACCCGAAATCAGGGATTATTTCTTCAAACAATATCCGGACATCTATTCCAAGGTGGACGATTTGCCGCCGGCCAAGTATAATATGGGGGCAAATGTAAGGAACAGCCTGATTTCCAGCGGATGTATTGTCAACGGAACTGTGGAAGGTTCAGTGATATTTAAGAAAACATATATTGGCAACAATTGTTATATTAAGAATTCCATCATTTTGAATGATGTATACATTGGTGACAATACGCACATTGAAAACTGCATTGTTGAAAGCAGGGATACGATCAGGGCAAACTCCTATCATAAAGGGGAAAATGGAGTGAAAATTGTGATAGAGCACAATGACAGATATGTCATGTGATGGATTGTTTTAGGATTCCTGAATGGGAACTTATGGAGGAATACAGAATGGAGATTACCGATGTAAGGGTACGTAAAATTGCGAAAGAGGGTAAAATGAAAGCAATTGTTTCTATTACGTTTGATGATGAATTTGTAGTCCATGACATCAAAGTGATAGAAGGGGAGAAAGGGCTTTTTATCGCAATGCCGAGTAAGAAAGCCTCAGACGGGGAATATAGGGATATCGCGCACCCTATTAATTCTAATACAAGGGACAGAATACAGTCCACGATCTTGGAAAGCTATGAAAAAGCTTTGCTGGAACCGGAAACAGAGGGGGCAGACAGGAATGCCGTTTGAACTCTAAGGTTAGATTAAGGCACCGCCGAATTCGGCGGTGCCTTTTTTGTTCCAACAATTTTGCCCATATTGCCAAATTAAGGATGGTTAATGGGCATGGATAGGGTATAATGTGCACAAAGCAACAACCAAGGACAACAACAAAAGATAAAAACAAAAGCATTCGAAAAATACGAAATAGATGGGATGAATGAAGGCGCATGGGGTACGGTGAGATGTTACAGCAACCCATGCGCCAGTAGTGGAAGGACCTTTACTGCTTATGAAAGCCGTTCCATAGCTTTATCAATGATTTTTTCTTTCCGCTGCCTTATCATAGTTTTCAGGAATTCTTTATGAAGCTGGGAAATATAAGGCATTTCATCTATTATCCCGTTTATTTTAACTAAGTCAATCCGAGCCCCGATTCTCTTTAGCGCATGCAGGCATTCGGTATGCTTTGTGGTCAAAAGAAACTGAGCATAGTTTATTTTTTTATCATTTTCCTTTAACGCCGAGTTAGGAAATACATAGATACGTTCGTTGATTTCTTCCGGATTGGAAAGCACATAGGCCATTTTTTTTTCATCCAGTTGGGGATACAGACAAGAACCGCAATCATAAACAGGGGCAAGTTTTATAAGCCCTTCTTTTTCATTGACCAGAAAACCCCAGTTTCCGTTATGCCTATCAAAATTCCCCAGCAAACTATCTCCAATGAACATATTCCAGAAAAAGGAATTGAGTTTTTCAGGCGGTATGATTTGCTGTTCTTGTATTGTATTGAGGATTTCCGATAAATCCGTTCCATAGCCGTTTCCGGAACTTTCGACAATTGTATTTTTCAAAGATGCAAAGTCCTTTAAAATGGCACCTTCAGAAGTAAAGTCTTTGCAGGCAACCACAATTTTATCCTGGTAACGCCCCAGTAAAGTTTGCTGTGTTTCTATTCCCAGAGATTCAAATATATGGCAGGCAGCATATTCGCTTATGCATCCATTGGTATAGCTCATTTCAGGGTTTTTAGACGGCTTGGGAGGAAATTTAAGCATATAGCTTTCACCCTGAAAATATATGCTGATTTTATTCCCATTATTTCCACCATACATGCGATACCTATTAATTTGTGAATTGGTAAAATCCAGTTCCATTTCGCTATTTCTCCAATCCTAAATACTTTTTCCGCAGATAATCTGCCTGTTCTTCGGAAATCTCATTATCATAAAAGGCGGAATTAATAGAGCCGTAAACTTCCCCCCAAAGACAGTCCAGCAAGGTGGAATTTACCCGGATTCCTTCAACCAGTGCTTCGATGTCCTTTTTCAAGTATTTTGGCAAGGTGAGTTCAAATAGATTCATTTTTTCGTCATCCGATATTTTTACATTCATAATCTTTTCCCTATAATAATTTGGACGCCAGACACCCGAATCCTAAATATAAAATAATTATATACCCCACAGGTACTTATATTCAATAAGAATCTGCCCATTTATTTCACAATACTTTTGTATTCTAAAGAAAAGTGTGGTATTATGGGATAGCGAAAGAGTGCGGCCAGGAGGTACACATGTATATAATAGTAGGTTTGGGGAATCCTTCCAAAGAATATGAAAATACCAGGCACAATATCGGTTTCGACACGATAGATGCCATTGCGGATAAATACAACATTAATGTGATGGAACTTAAGCACAGGGCCAGAATCGGCAAGGGATATATTGGCGGCGATAAAGTAATTCTGGCCAAGCCCCTGACGTATATGAATTTAAGTGGTGAAAGCGTGCGTGCCATCATAGATTACTATAAGGCGGAGCCGGAAACGGAACTTATTGTGATTTCCGATGATATCAGCCTGCCGCCGGGGCAGATCCGGGTTCGGAAAAGGGGCAGCGCAGGGGGCCACAACGGCTTGAAGAATATAATTAAACATCTGGGCAGTGAAAATTTCCAGAGAATCCGCATGGGAGTGGGGGAGAAGCCCAAGGATTACGATTTGGTAGACTGGGTGCTGGGTCATTTTAATAAAGAAGACAGGAAGGCTGTGGACGAAGCTATCGGGAAAGCGGTACAGGCTGTGGAGATGATACTGCAGGATGGGGCGGATGCGGCCATGAATGAATTTAACAGGAAAGTGCAGACCTAGTACTCCGTACTGAAAACCCTTATGCAAATATTTCGGGCTATTTTCCCGATTGCACAAGCTCAGAATACTCAGCGTAGCCCGCTACGCCTCCGTTTCTGAACTTGCACACTCAAAAAAATATCCTCGAAAATTTGCACAGGAACTTCAAGTACGGAGCACTAGAGCATGTTTGGTGCAGGCTGAAACGAAATGCAGATATATGCCGCAGATGAACAACGAGATAGGCAAAAGGGCCAGATGATTAAGAAACAGCGAAATACGCAACACCAGAAATGAGGAAAACAATGAGGACATTTACCGCACCTCTTTATGAACTGGGGGAATTCGAGGAGATAGCAAAGCTTCTAAAGAAGCAGAGGGCAATGGCAGCCCTGACCGGCTGCGTGGATTCCCAGAAACTGCATATGGTTTACGGGCTAAGCGATGGTTTTAAATATAAAATCATCGTTACTTTCAGTGATAGCAGGGCCAAGGATATCTATGAGGATTATCAGCTTTATGATAAAAATGTGATGGTTTATCCGGCCAAGGATCTTATTTTTTATCAGGCGGATATTCATGGGAATCAGCTGGTGAAAGAAAGGGTGAAGGTGCTAAGGCGGATGATGGAAGGCAGGCCTTTGACGGTAATCACCACTTTTGCCAGTCTGATGGCACCCCAGATTCCTTTGTCGGTGATGGAGAAGTATGTGGTTTCCATCGGACAGCAGTCCGGCATCAATGAACGGGAACTGGCAAAGAAGCTGGTGCGGATGGGCTATGAGAATAATTATCAGGTGGAAGCGCCGGGGCAATTCAGCATCCGGGGCGGGATTGTAGATATTTTTGATTTGACGGAGGAAAATCCATACCGCATCGAGCTGTGGGGGGAAGAGGTGGAGTCTATCCGCAGCTTTGACATCTTAAGCCAGCGTTCCATTGAAAAGCTGGAATCAATTAAAATTTATCCCGCCACGGAGATGGTTCTTTCGCAGGAAGAACTGCAAAGAGGGGTAGAAAAGATTGAAAGAGAGGCGAAAAGCTGCAGCGAGAAATTCCGTCAGGAGTTTAAGACCGAAGAGGCCTATCGCCTGACAACCCAGGTGAAGGAACTGAAGGAGGAATTGCTGGAATTTAAAACATGGGCGAACCTGGAAAGCTATATCCGCTATTTTTATCCGGAGACAGTTTCCTTTATGGATTTGTTTGACAGGGATAAAAGCTGTCTGTTTGTGGATGAACCGGCCCGTGTGGAAGAGCATGCGGGTGCGGTGGAACTGGAATTTCGGGAAAGTATGATGCATCGGCTGGAAAAGGGCTATGCTTTGCCAGGCCAGACGGATATTTTGTTCGGGGCAGAAGAAGTGGCAGCCAGAATGGGAAAAGGAAAAGTAGTGACTTTGGCGGCTATAGACAGGAAAAGCGCCCTTTTTAAGGCGGATAAGAAGTTTGACATCGGCGCCAGGAGCATTGCTTCCTATAATAATAGCTTTGAAGCATTGGTTAAGGACCTGGCGAGATTTAAGAAAAACGGATACAGGGTGCTGCTTTTATCCGGCTCCAGGACAAGGTCGAAGCGGTTGGCGGAAGATTTGCGGGAAGAGGGATTGGCAGCATTTTACAGCGAGGATTCGTTCCGGGAGATACAGCCGGGGGAGGTTATGACCTTTTACGGCAGGGTGCTTAAGGGGTTTGAATATCCGTTAATAAAGTTTGTGGTCATATCGGAAAGTGATATTTTCGGCCTGGAAAAAAAGAAAAAGAAAAAAAGGAAAAAGTACGAAGGACAGAAAATCCGTGATTTTGCAGACTTAAAGGTGGGCGATTATGTGGTCCACGAAAACCATGGCCTGGGCATTTATAAAGGGATTGAAAAAGTAGAGGTGGAAAAGGTAGTCAAGGACTACATAAAAATAGAGTACCGGGATGGGGGAAACCTTTATATCCTGGCCACCGGCCTGGACGTTATCCAGAAATATGCATCGGCGGACGGAGGCAAACCCAAGCTGAATAAGCTGGGGACTCTGGAATGGAGCCGCACGAAGAGCAGAGTCAAAGGCGCCGTGGCGGAGATTGCCAAGGATTTGGTAGAACTATATGCGGTGCGCCAGCAGAAGGAAGGCTTCGTGTACGGGAAAGATACGGTGTGGCAGAAGGAATTCGAAGAACTTTTTCCCTATGAGGAGACGGAGGATCAGCTTTTGGCCATTGCGGATACGAAGGCGGATATGGAGAGCACCAAGATTATGGATCGGCTTATCTGCGGCGATGTGGGGTATGGAAAGACGGAAATAGCCATCCGGGCGGCCTTTAAGGCGGTCCAGGAGGGAAAACAGGTGGTTTACCTCGTGCCCACTACCATCTTGGCACAGCAGCACTATAACACGTTTGTACAGAGGATGAAGGATTTTCCCGTGCGGGTGGATTTGCTTTCCCGTTTCCGTACCAGCGGGGAACAGAAGAAAACGGTGGAGGATGTACAGAAAGGCTATGTTGATATCGTCATCGGTACCCATAGGGTGCTTTCCAAGGATGTGGAATATAAGGACTTGGGGCTGCTGATTATCGATGAAGAACAACGTTTTGGGGTGGCCCATAAAGAAAAAATCAAAAAAATGAAAGAAAATGTGGATGTGCTGACGCTGACGGCTACGCCTATTCCGCGTACTCTCCATATGAGTTTAATCGGCATACGGGATATGAGCGTGCTGGAGGAAGCGCCGGAGGATCGCCTTCCCATACAGACGTATGTGATGGAGTACAACGACGAAATGGTGCGGGAAGCAATTATCCGGGAACTTTCCAGGGATGGACAGGTATACTATGTGTATAACCGGGTGAACAATATCGAGGATGTGGCATCCAAAATAGCGGAACTGGTGCCCGAAGCCAATGTAGCTTTTGCCCATGGGCAGATGAAGGAACACGAACTGGAACGGATTATGTATGATTTCATCGATGGAAGCATCGATGTGCTGGTGTCAACTACCATTATAGAGACCGGGCTGGATATTTCCAACGTAAACACCATGATAATCCATGATGCGGACAATATGGGGCTTTCCCAGCTTTATCAGCTGCGGGGGAGAGTGGGGCGTTCCAGCCGGACGGCCTATGCTTTTCTCATGTACCGTAGGGATAAGATGCTGAAAGAGGTGGCGGAAAAGCGTCTGCAGGCAATTCGGGAATTTACCGATTTGGGCAGCGGCTTTAAAATTGCCATGCGGGATTTGGAAATCCGCGGGGCTGGCAATCTGCTGGGGGCAAAACAACATGGTCATATGCAGGCGGTGGGCTATGATATGTACTGCAAAATGCTGAACGAGGCGGTGAAAAGCCTGAAAGGGATTCAGACGGAGGATGATTTTTGCACATCGGTGGATTTGGATGTGGATGCCTTTATACCGCCTTCTTATATCGTAAATGAATTCCAGAAGCTGGATATATATAAACGTATTGCCGGCATCGAAAATAAAAGCGAGAGCGAGGACATGAAGGAGGAACTGTTAGATAGGTTCGGGGAAATCCCCAAGTCTGTAGACAACCTGTTGCGCATTGCCCTCATCCGTGTGCAGGCCCGCAAGCTGTATATGCCGGAAGTGAGGGGGAAAAACGGGCAAATCCGTTTCATTTTAAATCGAGATGCGAAAATACGGGTAGAAAATATACCAATTGTCCTTTCCAAATACCCCAGGCTCAATTTCCAACCAAAAGGAACGCCGGAATTCATATTCCGCTATAAAAAATGCGGAATGGTGGAGCGGGATGCGGAAATGCTGCTGGGGTATACGGAGGAACTGCTGGGAGCAATGGGGGAGGTGCTGGTTTAGGGGGGGGGCAGATTTGTAGCAGGGAGGCCGAAGGCTGAACCGTTACTGGCTGATAACAACGTGTAAAGACAGAGTGGAAAAAGAAAAGATTTATGGCACTTAAGAAGGATGATCCAGAACGCCTTATTTTGACCGGTTTGGAATATTTAACGGAATATAACGGATATTCATTTGAAATGCTTCCTTCCAGCATACAGAAAAGGATAAAGGCACAAACAATAACAGCTTATATTATCAGGGGAGGAACCCCGGACAAAGTACGTACCAGTATATTTACAAGAATAAATACAGGAGGCCTTACCTTGCAGCCGGCAGAAATAAAAAATTCGGTATATAGAGGGCAGGCAGCCGATTTATTAAAGGAACTGGCACATTCGGAAGAATTTTTACAGGCAACTAGAAAGAAGATAAATCCTTCAAGGATGTTGGACTGTGAATTTGTGAACCGCTTTTTGGCATTCTATTTATTGGGATTGGAACAATATGCAGGCAATCTGGAAGATTTTTTGAATGATGCAATGGTCAGGCTTCAAAAAGAAGCAAAAGAAAGACTAGAAGTTTTCCGAAGGGATTTTTTGAGAGCAATGAAATATGCTAACAGTATATTTGGGGAAGCTGCGTTCCGAAAGATTAATACAGACGGAAAGTACGGTAGGATTAATAAACCGCTTTATGATGCTGTATCGGTAAATCTGGCTAAGCTGAGTGAAAATGAATGTGAAAAATTATTGCTGAAAAAAGATGAATTGAATCAAAAATATACAGTGCTGTTAAAGGATAAGGATTTTGTAGATATCATTACAAATGGTACTGCAAAAATCTCTAACGTGAAAGAAAGATATATGAAGATAAACAAAATTTTCCGGGAAATATTAGGGTAAAGAGGATTTATGCGGTTACAGAGCGGAAAGGTATGGCTATTAGCAGATGATTAATTATATACAGATAGAAAATTTTAAATCGTTGAAAAGGTTATCCTTGCCATTACAAAATCTGAACTTGTTTTTTGGGATGAATGGTATGGGGAAATCATCCGTAATACAGTCTTTGCTTTTATTGAGACAGAGTTTCTGGGAGAATCACAAGTCTAACCTGGATTACTTGTATACAAACGGAGATTTAATCAGGCTTGGTACGGGGAAAGACATATGGTGCCAAAGTGCAGCGGGGGACAAGATAAGATTTTATGTTCAGTATGATAATAAAGTAAAGCACGATTGCAGTTATATCTATGATGTTTATGATTCTGAAAGTGATGAGTTGGAACGAGTAGGAAAAAGAGCGGATGAAGATTATTCGTCAGCGTTGTTTGCAGAAAATTTTTCATATCTGGGTGCAGAGCATTTAGGGCCTAGAAAGCAGTATAGTGTTGAAAACTGGAAAAGAAACGGAGTCATAAAGCTGGGAACTGCCGGTGAGTTTGTAGTTCCTTTTTTGGCGATGGAAGGGGATAGAATCACCGTTTCGGATAAAATGTGCCACAAGTTGGGAAAAACTAATCGTTTAATGGATCAAGTATCTGCATGGATGGCAGAAATATCGCCGGGAATAAGGCTGACCGCCCAATTAATATCATTGGCAGCGGAGAACGGATGCCAGATTATTTGTGAATCCCACAGCGATCATGTAATTAATGGGGTAAGGGTGGCGGCAAAGCAAGGAGTGATAGGCAATGAAAAAATTGGGATTACCTATTTTTCCAAGAACGGAAATCAGGAAACGAAAACAGATAATATCTATGTGGATAGGAAAGGGAATTTGAGCGATTATCGTGACAACATGCAGGATTTCCCCTGACGATTGTACCAGGCTTTTTCAAATGGCTGATAGCTTATCGAATGCAGTAAATGTGAAAAATTTTTATTTCTCTTTTTTTAGGCCGCCATATGAATCAGAAGTAGTAGAAAAGCATCAGGATGAATACTATGAGCATAGTTGGACTTATGGTGGTGAAGAGTGTATTGGTTTTGCGTTGGCATTTTTATTAGATACGGCTTGTTTTAGTATATGTGGATCGGATTGGAATACTCCGTTTATTGAATTTTACAAGGATGAAATTTCAAATAGTGTTAGGAATATCTGCACAAAGGAACATATAGATACACACATTGTGCATATAGAAAATCAAACGGAAATAGAACTGATTGAAATTGTCCTGCCTTGGACAGACAAAGGTTATGGCATTGTGGTCAAAACAACGGGGAGGACTATCAGGGAAACACAAAAGATAGCGCAAATTATTGAGGAAGAATTTGGATATATATAGATGATAAAATATTATTGGCTAAATTTATCGGGAGGGGAACACCCTCCCGATAATACTTTAAATCCATTTCATAAAAATATTTAAAAAAGTGAACCAATCCATTCCCTTGATACTCTTATAGTCAGATACGTATCGGAAGGAACGAAAAGGAGCAAATAACCGTGGATGAAAAAGAACTGGTACAACGCATGAAGGCCAAAGATAAAACAGCCTTCGATGCCTTGTACGAAAAATATAAAAATACACTTCTGCGTATGGCATATCTTGTAAGCGGCCAAATGTATGATGCGGAGGATATTGTACAGGAGACATTTGTAAAATGCTTTCTGCACATCGGTGATTTGAAAAAGAATGAGGGTTTCAGGCCATGGCTCTTTCAAATATTATACCGCACAGCATACGCACATGGAAGGAAACGCAAACGGGAAATCCCGGAAGAAGATATTGCCATACGGGCGGATGCTACCGACGGTGTTACCTGTTTGGACCGGATTATACAGACAGAAACAGATTGGAAGGTAAAACAAGCCGTACAGTCCTTGGATTTCAAACACAGGGCAGTGGTGGTACTATATTATTTTAATGAAATGCCAATAAAGGAAATAGCCCGCGTGCTGGGATGTACGGAAGGTACGGCAAAGTCCAGGCTGTTTGCAGCAAGAAAGAAACTGAAAGATAAGCTGATTATGTTGGAGGAAGGAGGCATAAAGCATGAAGAAATCAAAAGCCGGACAAGACATAGCGGGCTGTATTCCCTATAAAGAGGAGTGCCGGGGAGGATTCCGGGAAAATGAAAGCCGGGTGAATTCCCTGGAAAATGACAGCAGATGGCAGGAGGAAGACAGACTGTTAAAAAATTCTTTGCATAATATCGGCGGACGGATAGAAGCCTCTGACAGTTTAAAACAGCGGATTGATGTTCAGATTGGGAACAGGTCAATGAAGGAGGAATGCAGAATGAAACATATGAGTATCAAAAAAGTCGCAGTAGGAGTGGCAGCAGCATGTCTGGCAGTAGGAATGGCAGCCATTGCAGGGAATGGGCTGATATCCATAGTAGGCCACGGTTCTTCCGGCTCGGATTATACAAAATTTGAAGATTTAGAAAAAGCAGAGGCGGAAATCGGCTATTCGATAGATGCGGTTGAAAATTTCAGCAATGGTTTCCGGTTTGAAGGGATAGGGATTATTGAACAGGCTGCGGAGAATGAAGCTGGAGAAAAACTGGGAGAACGAAAAACAGCCGACTTGGAATATACCAAAGGAAAGGATGAACTGTTTATTTATGTATCTAAACCGTTTCCGGGGGAAAGCGAAGCCTCTTTTAATAGCATGGACTGGGATAAAACTTTAACAGTAGGCGATATTACAGTGGGATACAGCAAGGATACTTACAAGGCGGTGCCGCCTGACTATGAACTGACGGAAGAAGATAAGGCAAATATGGAAAAAGGACATTTCCAGCTGGCCTATGGCACCGACCAAGTGGAGATCAGCCAATTACAGTGTGTAGGCTGGGTTAAGGATGGCATTCAGTATTCCATGAACGGATTTGACCTTTCACAGAGCGCGGATGAACTGTTGAATATGGCGAAAGAAATTATCGAAAGCGGAGCGGAATAAGCGGCCCAGATAGCGGATGCTATTTGCACAAGGGCAATAAAATCCCATAAAAGGGAGGATGGCAAGTAAAGGTGTCTTTACTTGCCATTTATTATGAAAAAGTTATTTAAAAAAGCAATTAACTCTGGCTGTCTTGTAACTGGCTTGCTGTGTATCTTATGAATTTAGTATACGGGAAAGAAATGTCTAAAGAATGATAAGGAATTGAAGTTTTTTATAAATCAATATGAACAAAGTATGAACGAAACAACTCAGCCCAGGACTTATCATCTGCACATTTTCTCACGGAATGCGCAGCTCAGCGCATTCCTGTGAACAGTAACAACTGCTTCCGTATGAACAAAATGAATTCCGGCACATCTTGTAATAACCAACAGGAATGTGCTATACTACAATGGTACATAACCCGGAGTTTTACGATAAAAGCAGCGTGGAGGTTAGGGCGTTAGGATGAATGATTTGGATTTTTCCACATTGGGGCAGGAAATTGGAGAGAAAATAGAACAGTTTATTAATTCCAGAGAAATGAAAGATATTCAGGATAATATCCGCAGGACGGTAGAGGGAAGAGTAGGAGACGTCCGCAGGACGGTAGAAGGAAGAGTAGGAGATGTCCGCAGGTCAGCCAGGGATATGGCGGATTATATGAATAAAAACATGGAAACACACCGGGCGGACTTTACCAGGCAGCAGAATCAGAATCCGCCGAAATCCTATGCCAGGCAGCTTCCTGTAGTGAAGGGTGCGCCGAGGAGGGTGGCCGGGATATTGCTTACAGTCCTGGGTTTTTGTGGCGCATTCATCGGATGGTCTTTGGCATTGCTCGGATACATTGCTACTTCTATGGTGGGCATGGAAGAAGAAGGGATGGCTGCTTTCAGTGTATTTGCTGTTTTTGCAGCGATATGCACGGCAGCAGCGGTAGCCGGGGGATTTCTAAGGCGCAGGGCAGGGCGCTTTAGGAAATATATTAAGACTATGGGCCAGAAAGATTTTTATGCTATTGAGGGGCTGGCAGAAGCGGTTCAAAAGAGTGAAAAATTTGTAACAAAAGATTTGAAGAAGATGATTCAAAGGAACTGGTTCAAAGAAGGGCACATAGACGAACAGGAGACTTGCTTTATGCTGACAGAGGAGTCTTATCAGCTATATCTGAATGCCCAGAAGGAATTGGTGCGGAGAAAAGAAGAAGCGGACAGGCTGGCCAGGGAGCAGGAGATGCTGGAGAATGACCCTGTGAGAAAACAGCTGAAAATGACTGTGGAAGAGGGAAATGAATATATCCGCAGGATACGTGAGATTAACGATGACATTCCAGGCGAAGAGATTTCCAACAAATTATACCGTTTGGAGAGGGTATGCACGAAAATTTTTGAGTATATTGAAGATAATCCGGAGAAATTGTCGGATATCAGGAAGTTTATGAACTATTATCTGCCCACGACTTTGAAGCTGGTTCAGACATATCATGAATTTAGCGGCCAGCCGGTACAGGGGGAGAACATAACGAAGGCCAAGAAGGAAATAGAGGAAATGCTGGATAATATCAACCAGGCTTTTGAGAAAATGTTGGATAAGCTGTTTGAGGATGATGCCATGGACATTTCTACGGATATATCGGTGATGTCCACAATGCTGGCCCAGGAGGGGCTTTTGGAGGACGGGATTAAAGTTAAATAAGTCCGTATAAAGTCTGGAAACACATAAATGAATAAAGGGACAAGTGAACGGGAAAATCAAAAACATGAAAACAAGTAAAAAGAAGAAAAGAGGGAGCAGCTAAATGATGGAAGAGTTAAAAAATTCGGAACCGGTGTTGACATTAAATCCTTTTGAAGAAATAAGGGAAGAGCCTCAGGCTCCCGCTGTGCCGGCAGAAGCTATAGTGGCAGCAGAATCAGCGGTGGAGGAGAAAAAGGAGGCGCCGGTATTTGATGAGAGCACGCTGACACCGGAAGAAAGGAAAATGGTGGATGATTTTGCCAAATCCATCGATTTGAAAAATTCCGCGGTAGTGCTTCAGTACGGCGCAGGGGCACAGAAGAAAATTGCGGATTTTTCGGAAACGGCATTGGCAAATGTAAGGAGCAAAGATTTAGGGGAAGTCGGGGAACTTTTATCCGGCGTTGTCTGTGAACTGAAAAAGTTTGACGAGGAAGAGGAAAAAGGAATCTTCGGGCTCTTTAAGAAAAGCAGCAATAAAATAACGGCGATGAAGACCAAATATGATAAAGCGGAAGCGAATATCAATAAAATCTGTGGGGTTTTGGAAGGGCATCAGATTCAGCTTCTCAAAGATACAGCTATGCTGGACAAGATGTACGAATTAAACAAAAATTATTTTAAAGAGTTGTCCATGTATATTATTGCCGGGAAGAAAAAACTGGAGAAGGTGAGGCAGGAAGAGATTCCGGCCTTGATGGCCAAAGCCCAGGCCAGCAATTTGCCGGAAGATGCCCAGAATGTGAATGACTTTGTAGGTTTGTGCGATCGGTTTGAAAAGAAGATTCACGATTTGGAACTGACACGGATGGTTTCCATTCAGATGGCACCGCAGATTCGGCTGGTACAGAACAACGATACTTTGATGTCGGAGAAGATTCAGTCCACCCTTGTGAATACAATTCCATTATGGAAGAGCCAGATGGTATTGGCTCTCGGTATCAATCATTCTACTCAGGCGGCGGCAGCCCAAAGAGAAGTGACAGATATGACCAATGAACTGTTAAAGAAAAATGCCGCAGTCCTTAAGATTGCTACGGTGGAGACGGCAAAAGAAGCGGAGCGCAGCATTGTGGACATCGAGACATTGAAGCAGACAAACGAATCCCTGATTTCCACTTTGGATGAGGTGCTGAGAATACAGACAGAAGGGCGGGAAAAACGCAGGGAGGCCGAAATAGAACTGCGCCGTATCGAAGGAGACCTGAAAAATCGTTTGCTGCAGGTACAGGGTTAAGGATGGCATATTGTAAATCGCCAAGTAAATCTGTAGAATTGATATGGCCAATGGATAGGAATAGATAGGATATGGCCGGTAGATAGGGGATAAAGTGATAGAATATATTCCTGCAAAAACAATAGTGACCAAAACCAAAAGCCCGGAGTGGTTTGGCATGGATTATAATATGAATATTTATAAAGGCTGCTGTCATGGCTGTATTTACTGTGACAGCCGTTCGGAATGTTATCATGTAGAGAACTTCGATAAGGTTCGGGCAAAAGAAAATGCTTTGCAGATTATCAGGGATGATTTGCGAAGAAAAGTGAAAAAAGGGGTTATCGGAACAGGGGCCATGAGCGACCCATATAACCCCTTTGAAGAAAAACTCTGCCTGACAAGACATGCCCTGGAACTGGTGGATGCTTATGAATTCGGCATAGCGATAGCCACAAAAAGCCCGCTTATAACGAGAGACGCGGATATTTTATCCGGTATCAAAGAACATTCCCCGGTTCTTTGCAAAATCACGATAACAACAGCGGATGATGAACTGTCAAAAAAAATAGAGCCCGGAGCGGCTGTCTCCGGGGAACGGTTTCAGGCTTTGGCCAGGCTGCGGGAGCAGGGAATATTTGCCGGCATATTGCTTATGCCGGTTTTGCCGTTTCTGGAAGATAACGAAGAAAATATCATGGCGATAATGGAGCGGGCGGAGGAATGCGGATGCCGTTTTATTTATCCTGCATTCGGAATGACGCTGCGGCAGAATCAGAGAGACCATTATTATGAGAAACTGAATGCGATTTTCCCTCAGGAGAATCTGGTAGGAAAATACAGGAAACAATATGGGAATTCTTATGAGTGCCGTTCACCCAAAGCGGCGCAGCTGTACAGGAAGTTTTCCAGGGAATGTGAGCGGAGGGGGATTTTGTATCGTATGAAAGATATAGTTCATGCCTATAAGGGAAATTATGGGGAAAATCAACTGAATTTTTTAGATATGATATAGGAAGAAGAGAATGGGAAGTACTTGTTCCGGCTGCGATTTTGTAAGGGCATAAGGGCTGAATTTCTGAATAAAAATCTTAATAATTTATAAAAGTGTATACCTGGTTTTCATTTTGTGATATTTATTATATAGAGAAGTGTGAGAAGGCTTTCTAAACTCACAAAATATGGATATGAAGAAAGTCCAGGCTTGTGACGCAAGGCATGTTCTCATGGATTGCTTGTATCCGGGCAGCATTCACAGACTTGACGAACTAAAATAAATTCTGTTCGAAAAGCTGTGCGGAAGTTGGGAGAAACATGGACGATGTCTGCAAATCAGTAGCTTCTGAGTGGATTAGAACGGAACTGCGGCAGAATGGGGCATGGTTACGGCAGAGTGGGGACATGGCTGCCGGCACATTTTACAATAGAAAAGCATTGTTTACTTGGGGGAAATAATGGGTATACACGAATTGGAATTGATTGATTTGGAGGAAGGGGAGGAACGGGCTTATCAAAGGCAGAACCGCAGAGCGAGCCGCCCGGCGAGAAGGAAGGAACTGGAAGAATGGCCGATGGATGACTGGCAGGAAGAAAGCCCGGGAATCACGCGAAGGATGGTACGGCAGGAGGAAAGAGCGAGAGTTGCAGGGAGATCAATGCGCCAGGAAGAAGAAAGTGTAAGGCCGGCACGGAGGTCGATGTATCAGGAGGAAAGGAAACCGGGGCGCAGGAGAGCGGCCTGGCAGGACGAAGTGGCAGATGACTGGTTGGCGGAAGCAGAAGCAGCCGATGACTGGCTGGAAGAAGAGGACTGGCCGGAAGAAGAGGATTGGCTGGAAGAAGAGGACTGGCAGGAAGAAGCCATACCGAAACCACGCAGAAGGCGAAAAACGGAGAAGCCAACGCCAAAATATTCTAAGGCGGACGAAATAAAAAGGAAGAAAAAGAAGCGTAAGAGACGCGCAAGGATTATCCGTGGTGTGACAACATTGCTCAGCCTCTTTACGGCAACGGCATTTTTTGTAATGATAGCCTGGCTGGCAGTATATTTTTACACGGAATGGAAGGGGAAAAATGAGACGGCACCTGTGGCGTCTACAGTGGATGTGCAGGAAGTAGTGCCCAACCAGGATATCAGGGAGTGGGCGGACTTCTATGCTTTGGAATTGGAGCGGCCGGAACTTGCAGTGGATTTGCTGACGATAAACGAATATTCCAGGCCGGGGGAAACCTTGCCGGAGGTAAATAGCATTTTTATTCATTATACGGCGAATGCAGGAACAACGGCGGAGCAGAACAGAAGTTATTTCGAGTCGCTTGCGGAGAGTCATGAGCGCTCAGCCAGCGCCCATTTTGTAATTGGCATTGACGGAACAATCGTACAATGCATACCCACCAAGGAAATAGCCTATGCGGTAAAAGGGCGAAACTACGATTCCATTTCCATTGAATGCTGCTATATGCAGGAGAATGGCAAATTCGAAACAGCAACCTACGACTCCCTGATTGAACTTACTGCATGGCTTCTGCATAAATATGAACTCAAGCCGGAGGATGTGCTCCGTCATTATGACGAGGGCGGCAAAAACTGCCCCAAATTCTACGTAGAAAACGAAGAGGCCTGGGATAGATTCTTAAGCGATTTGGAAATCTATATGCGGAATCTGTCATAAGGATAGAGGGGAATTGGAAGGGCATTTGCGGAACTGGAAAACAGCAAGTGCCCGTACAGCGCCCCAGAGAATTTACGGACGCAAAGCGGCCGGAAATTGCTCTGCGAGAAGAAAGGGTGCTGGAAGGGCATTTGCGGAACTGGAATAGGAGGCATAAAGATGATAAAGAAGTATGTATTTGGTATGCCGTTAGAGACGGGGGCAGTAGTTTTCAACGAATTAGAGGGGGAAAATGGATTTACGTATTTTCCTGATTTTGCAGAATCCGGAGCGGATGGACAGGCCGGTTTGGCAGATGCGGTGCAAGCTGTGGGGATTGAAAAATATTTTTCCCTGATGCCTGCAGGAGAAGGGGGAGAGGGCCTGCGCTTCATCCACCGGATGGGGCAGGCGGATATGGTATATGGCCTTGGGGAAAATGTGCGTGGAATCAATAAGCGGGGATGGATTTATGAAAGCCTTTGCAGCGACAACCCCAATCACAGAGAGGATACCCACTCCTTATACGGGGCACACAATTTCCTCATCGTTAAGGGGGAAAGTAAGAATTTTGGTATATTTGTGGATCATCCGGGAAAAGTGATTTTTGATGTCGGATACAGCAAAATGCAGGAACTGGCGATAACGGTGCCGGACAAAAACCTGGACTTTTACCTGATGGAAGGGGAGACGCCGGAAGAACTGGTGAAGGAACTCCGCCGGTTGACGGGGAGAAGCTATATTCCTCCAAAGTGGGCCTTTGGCTACGGACAGAGCCGCTGGAGTTATATGACAGCGGATGAGGTGCGGGAAGTGGCGAAGCTGCACCGGGAAAACGGAATTCCCTTGGACAGTATCTATCTTGATATTGATTATATGGAGAGGTATAAGGATTTTACCATTGATAAAGAAAACTTTCCTGATTTTGGGAAGCTGGTAGAAGACATGAAAGAAATGGGCATTCATCTCGTTCCCATTATAGACGCAGGCGTTAAGGTGGAAGAGGGCTATAGCGTTTACGAGGAAGGGGTGGAAAAAGGATATTTCTGCCGGACGGAGGACGGGGAGTTTTTCGCGGCGGGGGTCTGGCCGGGCAAAGTGCATTTTCCGGATATGCTCAATGAGGAAGCCAACCGGTGGTTTGGCGGCAAGTATAAGGTTCTTCTGGATGAGGGAATTGACGGGTTTTGGAATGATATGAACGAGCCGGCTATTTTTTATTCCGAAAGCCATTTAAAAGAAGTGTTTGAAAAGCTGGCGGATTATAAAGATAAAAATTTGGATTTGCGTTCTTTTTTCCAGTTCAAAAGCATGGTATCCGATATCAGCAATAATGAAAAGGATTACGAAAGCTTTTACCATGTATTTCATGGGGAAAAAATACGTCATGACAAGGTGCATAATTTATTTGGATTTTATATGACAAAGGCGGCTTCCCAGGCCTTCGAAGAACTTTGCCCCCAAAAACGTGTGCTGATGTATTCCCGTTCCTCTTATATCGGTATGCACCGCTATGGCGGTATTTGGATGGGGGATAACCTGTCCTGGTGGAGTCATATTCTGCTGAATATCCGTATGCTCCCGTCTCTAAATATGTGCGGTTTCTTATATACGGGGGCGGATTTGGGCGGATTTGGTGCGGACACCACGGAAGATTTGCTGATGCGCTGGCTGGAATTTGGCATTTTTACGCCGCTGATGCGGAATCATTCGGCATTGGGAACGAGACGGCAGGAGGTTTACCGTTTTGAAAATCAGGATGCATTCCGCCATATTATAGAATTGCGGTATGGCCTTTTGCCTTATATTTACAGTGAGTATATGAAAGCGGCCCTTTCGGACGGCATGTATGCAAGGCCATTAGCCTTTGCCTATCCGGAGGATGAACGGGCGAAAAGAGTGGAGGATCAGCTGCTCATCGGGGAAAGCATCATGATAGCCCCAGTTTATGAGCAGAATGCCGTAGGGCGGTATGTCTATCTGCCTGAGAGGATGAAAATGGTGCGATTCCGGTCGCTGACGGACAGGGAAGAAACTGTCTTGGAGCAAGGCGACCATTATATAGGGATTCCGTTGGAAGAGGTGGCGCTTTTCATACGCCCGGAACATATCCTCCCCTTGGCGGAAAAAGGCGGACAGAGCGTGGAAGAAGTGGATTTTGAAAATCTTCTCCTGCTGGATTTTACAATAGAAGAGAGCACCTATGAATATTACACCGATGACGGATATGGGAAGGACTTTGAGAACCCGGCCAACAGGAAGGTGTTTAGGAAAAGTGCTAAGTAGCAAGGATAAAGCTGCTCTGGAGTCACAGTTCAGCCCAGGACTTTGCACTTGCTGCAAAGTAGGACTTTTAAAAAAGTCCGTACAAGCACGTCAATTTAGCCAAAACAGAATCTGCCCCTCGCCGAAGGCGATTTGGAATGGGCAGATTCCGTAACAGGGAAGCCGAAGGCTGAACTGTTACACTCTGAAAATCAATTCCGTAAGATTTATTGATATATTATGTGATAAGGATTATAATAGTATTACATACGAATATAAAACAACTACAATAGTAAATCTAAGGTTGATTCTAAAGGACTATCTATAACAAGGAGGAGTTGATATGGCAGAACAGATTTTGATTCAGTTTAGGGCGGATAAAGCGTTAAAGCAAGAGGTGTCAGAAATATATGAAAGATTGGGGATGGATTTACCTACAGCTTTTCGTATGTTCATGGCCAGAAGCAAAATGGTAAAGGGGCTTCCGTTTGAAGCAAGATTGCCGGAACAAATGGTAACCCGGGCGGAAGCCAAAAATGCATTTCATGAATTGAGGAGACAGGCGGCCGATATTCCAGAAATGTCTTTGGATGAAATCAATGCTGAAATTACGGATGTACGGTCAGAAAGAAAAAGGTCATAGTTCATGGAATTTTATGCGGCAATTGATACAAATGTGCTAATATCGGCACTGCTTTCTAAAAATGAAGATTCTCCTACGGTAAAGATTTTAGAGGCTGTTTTCGATGGAAAAATTATTCCGTTATATCATAAGGATATTTTGGCCGAATATGATGAGGTGCTTCATAGAGATAAGTTTCATTTACAAGAAAAGGTAGTCCATACGGTTCTTCTGGCAATTCAGCAGTATGGAATAGAGGTATTTCCCCAATCAACAGGGATAATTTTGGCGGATATGGATGACCTTATATTCTATGAGGTTGCCGCGGAAAAGGAGAATGAAGGGGCTTATTTGGTAACTGGAAATCAAAGGCATTTTCCTATGAAAGATTTTATTGTTACTCAGGCTAAGATGATAAAAATTATTGAAAATGAAATATAGTTGAAGATAAAAAGAAGGGATAAGGATTATCAATATGAGCGTTTTATTTGTGGAATATCCGAAGTGCAGTACTTGCCAGAAGGCAAGGAAATGGCTGGAAGGGCGGGGGATTGAATTTACCAGCCGTAATATAAAGGAGGAAAAGCCAGGAAGGGAAGAACTGGTGGAATGGCATAGAAAAAGCGGCCTGGATTTGAAGCGCTTTTTTAATACCAGCGGGAATCTCTATAAGGAGATGAAATTGAAGGATAAATTGCCTCAGATGGACCAGGACGAGAAATACGATTTGCTGGCTACGGATGGCATGTTGGTAAAAAGGCCGATTGTGGTGGCCGGGGATACAGTACTGGTAGGATTTAAGGAAGGCGAATGGGAACAAGGGCTGTAGTCTGAAAGAAAGGAAGCTTCAATAAGGCTGCCAAATAGGCAGCCTGGTATATTCTATCCGGGGTATCGATTGGACGGAGGCAGGCAGATATGACCTTTGCAGGCATAATAGGTAGTTTTGCCATTTAGCAAAGGATATTCGCCTGTCTCTTCTTTTAAAATCCGTATATCCGCATATAAAGGCAGATCCTTCAGGATGTCCTCTTTCCTGTCCGTATCGCTCAGGACTACCGTAACGGTGGGCATGGGATGAAGGTGCATGAGCAGGGTAAGAAGAAAGAAACTATGCCCGGCAGGATAATGGGCGGCCTGGACGGATAAAAAGTGAAGCTGCCGGAGGAACATCTGCTCATAGTCATCCTCCCCTGTTATCTGTGAGAGCCGCAGGAGGCAGTAAGCCATAACGGAATTCCCGCTGGGCAAGGCTCCGTCATACGTTTCTTTTGGCCTGGCAATCAGGCTTTCATTTTCTAGTCCATATAAAAAATATCCCCCGTTATTTTCATCGGAAAACTGGCGCGAAGCTTCCCCGCAAATTTGTTTTGCCCGTTCCAGATAATCATGATTGCCGGTGGCCTCATAGAGCTGAAGCAAAGCCGCCGCATAATAGGCATATTCATCCAGGAAACCTTTTACGAAACGGATATGCTTCCGAAAACTGACATAAAGGGTATTTCCGTAGGCAAGATTTTTTTCGATATAGCGCTGCGCCTTTTGGGCAGAGGAAAGGTAGCCGGGGTCTCCGGTGACACGGTATAGGACTGTCAAGGCACATATCATAAGGGCATTCCAGGAGGTCAAAATTTTATCGTCCAGATGAAGCGGGAAATGGGTCTTGCGGTAGGCGTGTAAAAGTTCCTTTTCCCCTTCAAAATTATCGAGGATTTCACTTCCATGTAAAAGATTAGGAATATTTTTGCCTTCAAAGTTCCCTTGCTTTGTAATGCCGAAATGGGTGCAGAAACGCCGCCCCCTTTCTTGCCCCAAAAAACGATAGATTTCTTCTTCCTTCCAGAGATAAAATTTCCCCTCTTCCCCATCGCTGTCCGCATCCTGGGCGGAGAAGAATTCCCCTTTGCGCCCTGTTAAATCCCGGAGCACATAGGCAGCGGCCTTTTTTGCAGTATCCAGGAAAACCTCATTGCCCGATATTTTGTAAGCCGCGCAGTAAGCCAGGATGAGCAGCGCATTATCATACAGCATCTTTTCGAAATGGGGAACAAGGAAATATTTATCGGTGGAATATCTGGAAAACCCGAATCCAATATGGTCAAAAATACCGCCTCTGCGCATCTGCTCCAAAGTAAAGAATACTTGTTCCAGGATATTAGGGGTGGTGTTTATCCGGGAATAAAGCATTAGGAAAAGGAGATTATGAGGGGTGGGGAATTTGGGAGCGCTGCCGAATCCCCCGTATTGGCGATCGAAACTTTTGAAAAATGATCTCACTGCCTTTTCCGGCAGATGGATGTGGATTTCCGGGTGGGATATGCCGGCTTTTTCCTGCTTCCGGTGAAACATATCGGCATTTTTTTGTTCCCGATAGGATGCACCGGCCTTTTTCTGCTTCCCGCGGGATGCAGAGGAATTTTCCGGTTCTTTCAGATGGGCGAGAATGTCCTGGGCAGCATCCAGCAAGTCTTTCTGCTTATTTTTCCATAAATCGGCTATAGAGAGCAGGATATCATCGAATCCGGGCATGCCGTTTTTCGAAACAGGGGGAAAATAGGTGCCTGCGAAAAAGGGCTTTTTCTCAGGGGTTAAAAAAAGGCTCATCGGCCAGCCGCCGCTTCCGGTCATAACCTGACAGGCCGCCATATATACGCTGTCAATATCGGGCCGCTCTTCCCTGTCCACTTTAATGGATATGAAGCTTTGGTTTAAAATCCCGGCAATACGCTGATTTTCAAAACTCTCCCTTTCCATTACATGACACCAATGGCAGGTGCTGTATCCGATGCTTAAAAATACCGGCTTGTTTTCCCGGACGGCTTTATCGAAGGCCTCCTGTGCCCAGGGATACCAGTTTACGGGGTTTTCGGCGTGCTGAAGAAGGTAAGGGCTGCTTTGGTCTTTCAGGTGGTTGCTCATGGGCGGACTCCTTTCCGGTACATGTTCCTTAAAATTTTTTTGCCAGAAAGTAGTTTGTACAGTTAGCTGCAATTTATGTGGAGGGGATGGGGAAAAGTATATGGAAGTTAAATAGCACATCAGGAAAGTGATACTGTTGCGATTGAAGAAAATATATTTCCAAAGAAAATAATTTCTAAGGTATAAAATGCCACCGTTTACAGATACTAGTACAAAACTTAAGCATTGTAGATGGAGGAAATGAAATGAAAGCAACAGGAATAGTAAGAAGAATTGACGACTTAGGCCGTATTGTTATACCGAAAGAGATTAGAAGGACATTGCGGATCCGGGAAAGCGATCCGCTGGAAATATTTACCGACAGGGAAGGGGAAATCATTTTAAAGAAATATTCGCCCATTGGGGAAATGAGTACCTTTGCGAAGCAGTATGCGGAAAGCCTTGCCCAGGTGTCCGGCCATACGGCGCTGATTGCGGACAGGGATCAGTTCATTGCCGTGTCCGGGGGAAGCAAGAACCTTTTGGGAAAAGGCTTAAGCGGCGAACTGGAGGATAAAATCAATAACCGGGAAACGCTGATTGCATCCAAAGGGGAACGCAGCTTTATCCAGGTTTCATCGGATGGCGGTGAGGACTTTTCCCACATAGCCATTAGCCCTATTATATGCGAAGGGGATGTCATCGGTGCGGTAGTTTTGGCAGAAGGCGATGAAAAATCGAAAATGGGGGAAGTGGAACAGAAACTGGTATTGTCGGCGGCAGGATTTTTGGGCAGGCAGATGGAGCAGTAAGGGTTTTACGAAGGGGGAGTTGGCTGTCTCGGCCAACTCCTTTTTAACCTTATAGGATTCAGGTGTCAGGCGGACATAAATTGCCGAAGACGCTTTTTACGTTGGCAATTCCGTGAAGGCAATCCATAAATCTTCATAAATATTGGCCTTTATCTTGTCCTGGAAGGTGAATGTTGTAACTTCAAATTTGTCTTCTTCCAAATGATACACATAAACGCTCTTTTTGTCAGGGTCAACAATCCAATACTCCTTTACCCCGGCATCCGCGTAAAGCTTTAACTTGCGGATATAGTCATGGCTGGCCGTGCTAGGGGATACGATTTCAATTATCCAGTCCGGCGCTCCGGTACATCCGCGGTCCGTCAGCTTTTTAGGGTCGCAGATTACGCTGATATCCGGCTCCACTATGGTTTTGTTGTCATCCTCAAACAGTTTGACGGCAAAGGGGGCGGGATAAACTCTGCAATCGCCCTTTTTGGAGCGGATATAACTACTGATGCCTAGAAACAGGAAGCCCAGTATTTCCTGATGCATCCGGCTGGGGGATGCCATATCATAAAACTGCCCATCAATCAATTCCGCCCTCACATCTTCCGGTGAATTATAGTAATCTTCCTCCGTATAATGTATTAACTGTGCAAATTCCATATTTCCCCCATTTCTGCGCAGTTCTTTGCGCACGTCAAGTTTGCGGATGCTGTGCAGACACAAACTTGGGATTGAAAATTTTCAATTTTCAATCTTCCCCCCATTTCTGCGCAGCTTTTTGCTACAGATACTTCCGATACTTATCCTCCCCCGCATCCAGGAAACAAAGCCCCACAATCCCCCGCCCCGTATGGGCGCCGATGGCACAGCCTACGGTGGAAATCAGTTTATTCTTTGGCTTTAACTCATCATCCGCCAGCGCCAGAAGAAACTCCAAAGCATCGTTGTCCTCGCCATGGCAGAAGGCCAGAGTTTGATTGAAAAGTTCATATCCATTGCTTTTCGCATAATCAATCAAGGCTTTTAGGGATTTTTTACGCCCGCGTACCGTTTTTAAGACCTGTAAGCTCCCTGCCTTATCCACAATAAGAATAGGCTTCATATCCAGAGTTTCAGCAATCGTTCCCTTAAATTTGGAAAGCCGGCCGCCTTTGATGAGGTACGCCAGGGTATGCACCGTAAAAACGTGGTGGATATGGGAAATAAAATAATCCGCCGCTTCGATAAGGACTTCCTTCGGGGCACCATTTTCCAGCATGGTGACCAGCTTGGATACGAGAAGCCCGAATCCGATGGAAGCGGATTTGGAATCAATGATTGTCAAATCAAAATCAGGATACTGTTCCAGCACATTTTCTTTTGCGATATGGGCCGCGTTGAACGTACCGGCGATACCCGTAGAAAAGCAAAGATAAATGATACTGTCCCCGGCCTGGGCGTAAGGGGTAAAGGCTTCCTCAAACATGGCCGGATTGATGTGGTAGGTGCGCACATCCCTCTTCGTATCATCCAATATATTGTAAAATTCTTTTGTCTGAATAGTCTTGCCGTCAAAATAGTCCGTTTCATCAATGACCACAGGAGTAGGGATTACGTGCAGCTGATGGGCTGTGATATACTCCTTAGGCAAATCGGAGGCGGAATCGGTAATTATCTTTAACATTAAAATCCTCCATTTCTGTCAGATAGTTCCTGGAAAATCCTTTGCGTTTATTCCCGCGGTCAAATACCCCTTCCTTGGAACGCAGCAGGCTCAATGCGCCGCCGGTTACACCTGGCTCATGCGGTCAAGCAGTTCTATTTTCATGTCATACAGCTTTTTTGACAGATCCACATAGACTTTATGGGGGTTCACGAGCCGCCTTGTCTCATCCCAAAGGGTATCCAGTTCCTTCCTGCAGTATTCACGGATATCCATAACTTTGGGTGATTCATAACAGCACTCCCCATTCCGGAAAACAGGGATCATGATTTCCCGCATAGTATAGCTGCCGCCAGGCAGTTTTGTCTTTTTCCATGGCTCCAGCGGGTCGAAAAGAAGCAGCGGCTCATTTTCATCAAAGGTTTCATCCGCCAGGCAGATGAGGTCGGCTTTGATTTTGCCGGATTCCTTTTCATAAATACGGTAGATAGTTTTATTGCCCGGGTTGGTCACCTTCTCGCTGTTTTCGGACAACTTGATTTTAGGGATAAAATGCCCATCTTTATCCATGATGGCCGCCAGTTTGTAAACTCCGCCGAAGGAAGGGCAGTCCTTGGAAGTAATCAGGTTGGTGCCTACCCCCCAGGAGGTGATGGCCGCGCCCTGTACTTTCAAGCTGTCGATGAGGAATTCGTCCAGATCGTTGGAGGCGGAAATAACCGCATCGGGAAAGCCTGCCGCATCCAACATTTTACGGGCTTTTTTTGAAAGGTAAGCCAGGTCGCCGCTGTCTAGGCGGATACCGTAGAAGGTGAGCGGAACGCCGGCTTCCCGCATCTCTTTAAATACCCGGATTGCGTTGGGAACGCCTGATTTTAATGTATCATAAGTATCTACCAGCAGGATGCATGCGGAAGGGTACATCTCAGCGTAAGTTTTAAAAGCAGTGTATTCATCCGGGAAACTCATAATCCAGCTATGGGCATGAGTGCCCTTTACCGGAACATCGAACAGCCTGCCGCACAAGACGTTGGAGGTGCCGATACATCCGCCGATAACAGCGGCTCTTGCCCCATAAGTGCCTGCATCGGGCCCCTGGGCGCGCCTTAAGCCGAATTCCATAATTCCATCGCCCCTTGCCGCATAGCAGACCCTTGCCGCCTTTGTGGCAATCAGGCTCTGATGGTTTATAATATTAAGGATAGCCGTTTCGATAAGCTGTGCCTGCATAATCGGCGCAATGACTTTAATTAAGGGCTCCCTTGGAAAAATAACGCTTCCTTCGGGGATGGCATAAATATCGCCGGTAAACTTGAAATCCTTCAAATAGTCAAGAAAATCCCGGCCGAAAATCCCCAGCCCGGCCAGATACTCAATGTCTTCTTCGGAAAAGTGAAGTTCTTTGATGTACTGGATTACCTGCTCTAAGCCGGCCGCTACGGAATAACCGCCTTCGCCGGGGTTGGCGCGGTAGAATGCATCGAAAATAACGGTTTCGTTTTGGTCCTTGTGTTGGAAATAGCCTTGCATCATTGTAAGTTCATACAAATCGGTGAGCAAGGTCAGATTTTGTTTGTTCATGGGTCACTCCATTTCCGCGCTGCCGCTGTACCCTGGCCAGCCGGCGAGGGATCAAATGCTCCGCCCCTTGGGGCATTTCAAGCTTGATATGCCGCTGCTTGCGGCAGGGCTTTGACTGGGGCAGGATTGATTGGCTTTGCTGAGGCATTACACGTCTTGCATCTTAAGTTCGTGGATGCAGCGTATACACAAACTATGATTTTCAATGTCTATAATAAGGCAAAATCAGAAAGAAATCAATTATTTTACCGCAATAAAATTTAAAAGTAAATCTTAAAGAAATCTTAAAAAATTCTTGTGTTCAAGCGGACAGAAATGTTGTATAATTAATAATAGGAAAAGACAGGGGAGAGACTGCCGATAATAATGTGCAGGGGAAATCTGTCCTGCCTGGTAAATCCCTCCGGGGATATGTACGGAAAGCTGAGGTGATGGGATGAAACTGCTGCAATGTATAGGGAAAAAGGTGATGTTGGCGGGCATTTTAATAAGTATGGGCGCTGCATATAAGACAGTGCCGGCCTTGGCGGCAGAGATGCCGGTAAAGCCGGCAGCGGAGAATTCCATATCGGAAAACGCTTTGTCAGAAAATTCCGTATCGGAAAATGCATTACCTGATAACCCGGAAACAAATGGGGATGATGCAACAAAGAAAAATGGGAGTATAAAGGATACGCTGGAAGAAACGGCACAGCCGGAGAACCCGTCAGGGGAAGCGGGCGGAGCGGAAGTGCAGTTAGAAGAAGTGGTGGAGGTACAGGAGGAGCAGCCTGCGGCAGTAAGCCCTGACCAATTCCAGACAGTTAACTATAAAGACCAGATATTAACGGATTGGCAGCAGATATTGGATGCCCTGGCATCGCTGACACCCCAGGCGCTGAACGGCTATGGGGACGGGGATAAGACTTTGGTGATGCAGCTGCAGAATGTGGAAAGTATACCGGCGGCAGCAAAAGACAGCATCGCTCCGGGAGAAACGGGATACACGAAAATTTTGCAATGCAGCCTTGGCTCAGGTGTTTCCATTGTGCTGAACGGTTCGGCGGATAACAGTGGGTTCAGGGGTATAAGCAACACGAACGTATCCGTTGCCAGTGAGAAACGTGGTAAGAAGAGCGTGGCAGCCACGGTGCAGTTTGCATCCCATGAGGATATCGGGGCTGTGGTAAGTCTTCAAGTGAATCTGCCCCAGTGCAGTAAAGGAACGAAGGTATCGGTATATGCAGAAACTGTTGCCATTGATGATGAAGGAAATGTGACGGTAGGTGAGAATGCCTGCATAGGAACGACAAAGGCAGGGGAAAACGGGAATGTGGAAATTCCCATCCAGTCCACTGCGAATTATATGTTTGTATATAAAGGGGCCAAAGAGTAAAGAACCCCTTTCCATACAAAAATTTACAGGGCTGTCCATGTGACAGCCCTGTTTCATACACACGGGCATCCAAATGAAATGTGTCAGCAGGCGGGCAGACGCCCGACGCACGGGTAGGGGAAGAACCATCTTCCCCTACCCGTGCGCCGGGGTGATTGACTTTACCCCAAAATTTCTTTTATCTTATCTGTTAAAGCCCTGGCCAACTGTAGATGCCCTTCTTCCGTCAGATGCATGAAATCCACATCATTGGCGGGGGCCGTAATCATTTGATTGGCATCCAGGTAATGGCATCCCATAAGTTCTGAAATTTTTTCAAACTCTTCTGCCAGCTGCTCTGATTTTTCGGCACAGCCACGCCCCATGGTGGCACCAACTTCCGTATCAATATATCTTTTGTCAATATTCTGGGGCGTTATGACGAGAATATTGGCTTTGCCGTTTTGCCAGGCGTCTGTGGCAGCCATTGCTTTTGCAATGAGCCGCTTCAAACCAAGGGCAATGCAGGCAGCAGAAGATCCGAACCTTTCTTTTGTATCATTTGTGCCTAACATAATCACAAGTAAATCCACCGGCTCATGGCTCATCAAACATGGATAAATATAATCCAGCCCTGACAGCGCTTCATGGATAGGGTCCTGAAAACAGGTGGTGCGTCCGCTCAGCCCTTCTTCCAAAATAAGATAATCTTCACCTAAATTCTTTTGGAGCAGACAGCACCATCTTTGGCTTTCATCAAAGCGTCCCCCGGTCTTCGCGCAATACCCATGGGTATTGGAATCCCCGAAACATACGATATGCTTTTTCATTCTGCCCTCATTTCCACTGCTTTAATAAAGCGTTGTGCGATTTCAAGCGGCCTGGTGATTGCGCCGCCCACTACTACCGCAAATGCCCCTGCATTTAGCATTTCCACTGCCTGCTCAGGGCTGTGAACCCTTCCTTCCCCGATAACGGGGATATCCACTTCGGCAGACAGCCGTTTTACCAGTTCATAGTCCGGGCCATCTGTTTTAGGGGAATGGGCAGTATAGCCGCTCATGGTAGTGCCGACCATATCGACTCCCAGTCTCCAGGCATTGATGCCTTCCTCATAAGTGGAAATATCCGCCATCAGGATAGCGTCCGGGTACTTTTTCCGTACTTCCGCAATGAATTCATCAATTGTCTTGCCGTCGCCCCGCTTTTGTGCAGTGCAGTCAAAGGCAATCACATCCGACCCTGCGGCTGCCAGTTCATCCACCTCTTTCATAGTAGGCGTAATGTAGCTTTCAAAGCCCTCATATTTAATCTTAATCAAGCCGATGACAGGGAGTCCGGTTTCTTCTTTGATAGCAATGACATCGCGGATACTGCTGGTACGTATAGCAGGTGTTCCCGCCTGCTTTGCCGCCCGGGCCATCAAATACATGATGGATTTCTCCTCCACATAGAGGGGCTCTCCGGGAACTGCCTGGCAGGAAACAATGATTTTGCCTTTCAATTGTTCAAATAATTCTTCTTTTTTCATAATGCTGTAAACGCCTCCTTAGATAATGTACTGCTCAATGGCTCTATCTATCATATCGGCACATTTTTTCACTTTCTCCATATCTTCAGGGATTAAAGCGGGCAATGGTTTACGTACGCCGCCAATATCCAGGCCGGAACGCATCCGCAGGATTTCTTTGATTACGCCATATAAATTTCCGTGGCAGGCACACATTCCATAGATAACATCGTTGGCGGCATTTTGTATATCCCGTGCCTCCTTCACCATACCGGCATCCATCAGTTCTTTAATCTTTAGGTAAAGTTCCGGCATAACGCCATAAGTGCCCCCGATTCCGCCGTCAGCGCCTATGGCCAGCCCTGATACGAGCTGCTCATCGGGGCCGTTGAATACAACAAAATCTTCTCCGCCTTCCGCCTTAAACATTTGGATGTCCTGTGTCGGCATGGAACTGTTTTTCACTGCCACAACCCTGGGGTTCTTTTTCATCTCCCGAAACAGCGGCATAGTAAGCGCGACCCCTGCCAGCTGGGGAATATTATAAATCACAAAGTCCGTATTCGGGGCGCTGGCCGAAATATCATTCCAATATTCTGCGATGGCATATTCGGGGAGACGGAAATAAATAGGAGGGATTGCTGCAATGGCATCTACGCCAAGGCTTTCAGCATGTGCTGCCAGTTCCTGGCTTTCGGCTGTGTTGTTGCAGGCAACATGGGCGATGACTGTCAATTTATTTTCGGCAGCTTTCATCACATGCTCAAGTGTTTTTTTCCTGTCCGGAACAGTCTGATAAATACATTCTCCAGAAGAACCGCCTACGTAAACCCCTTTCACTCCCTTTTCAACCATATATTTCGTTAAAAACTCCACGCGTTCCCCGTCCACATTTCCTTTTGCGTCATAGCATGCGTAAAAGGCAGGGATAATCCCCTGATATTTGCTGATGTCTTTCATAGTTACTCCATTTCTGCGCAGCTTTTTGCGGCTGTCAAGTTTGCGGATGCTGCGCAGACACAAACTTGGGATTGAAAATTTTCAATTTTCAATCTTTACCTTATTTTTGCGCGGCTTTTGTCCAATGCCGGAATGGCTTACAAGTCTGTGGATGCCGCGCGGACACAAACTCACCGGACTATTCTTCCATATATACTTTCAAGACTGCTTTTTTTACGGCGGAAGGCTGTCCGGCGGACAGTTTCACCATATGGGCATCTTCGGGCAGGACAACGAGAGCCTTTCCGGGTATCAGTTTCATATAATGCTCTACTTTGCCGATCACTTCCAGAAGATCCGATTCTTTATCAAATGTTTTGACAGTGACCCTGGACATATCCGAAACACCCACGTTTTCCTCTCCGGCAACGGCAATATGAATATCCGCATATTTTTTATGTGCTTCGAAGAAAGCCCCTTCTTCGGTAATCGTCTCATAATCAAAGACATTCATATATAAAAATTTTCCGTTTATTTCATAATGGCCGGCTTCAATGCCATCCAAAGGATGGCTGTCCAGATAAGCGAAGGCTTCATCCAGGTATTTCCCCAGCCCATAATAATTTTTAAGGTTGCTTATTTCTGCATATATCATTTGTCAGCCTCCTGTATTATCCTTTCACGGCGCCCATAGTGATACCCTTTGTAAAGTACTTCTGGAATATAAGGAAAATAATGATTATAGGAAGGGCGGCTAAGGATGCCCCTGCCATTATCAAACCAAAGTCGGTGGCATTTTCAGCCTGCAGCTTTGCGATACCGAGGGAAATGGTCAGGTTCTTTGTACTGCTCAACATAATCAACTGCATGAAGTAATCGTTCCAGGAGTTGATAAAAGTGAAAATGGCCAAAGCGCCAATCCCGGGCTTAATCAGCGGGAGAGCAATGGTGTAAAAGGTCTTCCATTCCCCGGCACCGTCAATTTTGGCTGCTTCCATCATTTCCCCCGGAATCCCTTCGGAGAATTGCTTCATCAGAAATACGCCGAAAGGCCAGCCCACAATCGGGAAAATAACCGCCCAGATGGAATTGTACAGATTGAGGGAAGCCATTTCACGGATTAAAGGAATCAGGATTACCTGTTTAGGCAGAGCCATGGCACATACGATAATGGAAAACATCAGGGTACGGCCGATAAAACGTTTCTTAGCCAGAGCATATCCTGCCATAGCGGAGGTGACGCAGGTAAGAATCATGGATGCCACGGCCATAAATATAGTATTGAGCAGCCAGCGGATTGCGGCAGGCACTTCCGGGCCGGCGAATCCTATCTCGGTAAATGGGATATGGAATTCCCAAATAGGTGCTACCTGTCTGCTGAACAGTTTCCGATAATTGTCCATTACCCATTCCGACGGCCACCATTCAGGCGAAGGGGCGTTGATAGCGGCAGCTGTTTTAAAAGAACCGGTAATAATCCAGTAAAGGGGGAAGGCAAACGCGAAGGCCAAAATAGTTATGATTGTGATTGATATAATCCTATAAACAGTGGAACGGTTAAATTTGGTAGTCATATATTTTTCCTCCTCCCTTATTCCGATTTGGCCAGTTTAAACTGTATTGCGGAAAGAACTGCGATAATAATGGCCAGGATAACCCCCATAGCATTCCCGTATCCATAGCGATACCGTTTAAACGCACAATAGTAAATATAATACATAATCGTATCCGTCCGATGATTCGGGCCGCCGCTGGTCAAAAGCTGAATCAGGGCAAAGCACTGGAAGCTGTTGATGGTAGTGATAACCAGAATATACAGCGTGGTGGGCATCATCTGGGCCCATTTTATTTTCCAGAAACATTGGAATTTTGTGGCGCCATCCACTTCTGCGGCTTCTACCAGTGACTGGTCCACATTGTTGAGCGCAGATATGTAAAGCACGATGGGCTGCCCTACGGAAGTGGTGAGCAGGATTAATATAATACAGCCGAGGGCAAACCTTTCATCGCCCAGCCAGTTAATGTTTTTCTCCAGAATTCCAGTTTTGGTACCTACATAATTGAAAATACCGTAGTAGTTGTTGAACATCCATTTCCATACAACGGTAACGGCAACGGAACCGGTTACAACCGGCAGATAGAAAATACACCGGAAAGTGGAGCATACGGGACCCTTCAAGTTATAAATGACGGAACTTGCCCATAGTGAAAAAATACATACTACAGGAACAGATACAAGTACGATGATTGCTGTATTTTTAAGTGCCCCCAGGAATATGGCATCCTGGAACAGTTCTTTATAATTTGCCAGGCCAATAAAGATATCATCCCGGTTCATGGTGGAGTCAAAAAAACTTGTGTAAATACATTGTATCATGGGATACACTACAAAGCCAAGAAAGAAGATTAAGCTTGGAAACATAAAAGCGTATCCGGCTATTGTTTCCCGGCGTACCAGCGCTTTGCTCATGGGATTCTTTTTTGTCATAAGGTTTTCCTCCTCATATCGCAGTTAAAAGTATGCAGATTAGAATCGAGTAGGGAAGAACCGTCTTCCCCTGCTCGTGCATCGGGCATCCGTCAGCTTGCCGACACATTTCATTTGGACACCTGTGTGAATAAACAAAAACCCTTCCCGCAGATGGCCTGGGGAAGGGTCGCGAGTTTTCACTTAATAATTCATTTTACTGTGCTGCCGCTGCGTTTGCTGTTGTTACGAATTCTTCTACAGCGGTTGCAACATCTGCATCTGTACCAATCTGCTGCAGCATGTTCCACCATGCGGTACGTGCTTCAGCCCATCCGCCAACTACCTGATAGTAATCGCCCATATAAGGGATGAATGTTGAATATTCTGTCATGAGCTCGTCTTCTTCATAGATATTGCCTAAATCTTTTACCGGCCAGTAGTTGGAAGCTTTTACGCTTTCGACTACCTGAGTCTGGTCGTTTGCCATAAAGTCGATGAATGTTTTTGCTGCTGCAATTTTTGCTTCATCGCCATTGTTGAAGATACCGAATCCCCAGATACCGCCGCAAAGTTCAGGGTCGCCGCTGTCTGTAGGGAATGCCATCGGAAGAACGTCAAAGCCGATTGTTTCGGCATTGTTCTTTTCCTGGGATACGTTCCAGCAAAATGCCATTGCCAGCGTTCCGTTGCAGAACAGGTTGATTTCATCGCCGCCTGCAATAGATGCATCGAAGTTGATGCCGTCCATGCTCTTTAAGAGTTCAAGGGCTTTGATGTTTTCTTCGCTGTTAGCAGTATATTCTGTATGTTCAGGGTTTGTAAATGTGCCGCTGTAGAGGTTGTTAACCAGTGCACGTGTTCCCTGGTCACCGCCCTGGCCGCTGCAGTATACAGCGCCTACGTTGGTCTGGCCGGAATCGTAAACTGCCTGAACAGCTTTTACAAAGTTATCCGTTGTCCATGTGCGGTTTTCTTCATCCAGATACTGAAGAGCATCAGCAGCTTCGAAGACATCGCGGTTAATTGCCATGGTGTGTGCTGTCATACATAAAGGATATTCGTAGAACACACCGTCATTGCTCTGGCAGGCGTTTTCAACAGAATCATAAATAGCAGCTTTTGCATCATCTGTCCATAAATCGGCAAGATCTACCATCAAGCCTCTGGCTCCCCAGTTTGCAACGAGACGTTCGGGTCCTTCCAGAATAACGTCGGGAGCCTGGTTGCCTTCAATAGCGGTATTTACCTGGTCATCGCCGTTGGTATAATCCAAATATTCAACTGTTACATTAATTTCAGGGTGTGCTGCATTGAAATTTGCAATCAGGCCGTCTACTACGGCTGAATCACCCCATCCGCCGATAGGATAGGTCCATAATGTAATGTCTGTGGAGCCTCCGGCGGGTGCTTCTGCTGCGGCTTCTTCCGTGGCCGGTTCCTCTGCTTCTGCAGCCGGTGCTTCTGGCTCTGCAGCGGGTTCGGCGGCAGCCGGTTCTGTGTTCTGGGTGCTGCCCGAGTTGCCGCAGGCAACCAAGGAGAAGGCCATAATAGAACTCAGTGCCATTGCTAAAAGTTTACGCTTTTTCATAAAAAATCCTCCTTTTATGATTTTTAATTTGGGGGCATTACCGTCATAATTTACAACGGAACACCTCTGTGTTATGTATTTCTTAGGATAATTTTATAATTTGAATCATCACTTGTCAATAGATTTTTGAAAATTTATTTCATTTTTTATAAAAAAGAAAATTTGTAACATATTGTCCATGGGGAGATTGAAAAAGGTATAAAATATGGTATAATATCGAAACAAGAAAGTCCTGTTTCGACTATCTGATTCCATGTGCGCTGGTGCGCACGAAGCAGTGGTATAATATCGAAACAAGAAATCCTGTTTCGACTATGGCGGGAAAATTCCAAGTTTGTGTCAGCACGGCATACGCAAACTTGCCAAACTTAAGGCATTTGACCCTGGCGGCATTCGCTAAATATACGAGCAGGCGCGTCTGTTTGGTTCATTGCCCGCAGGGATGAATCTGAGTACAATAAAGCCGTGCAGGAAGGGGTGGAATATGCTTACAATGGTTCTTGATATCGGCGGTACGGCCATAAAGTCGGGCCTGTACAATGACGGAAAATTATCGGAGGTAAAAGAGACTCCCACAGACGCACAGCTGGGGGGCGCCCATGTGGTGGACAGTGCCATTAAATTGATTGAAGATTACCGGAAAATCAGTAGTTTTAAACGTATAGGCATCAGCACGGCAGGCCAGGTGGATTCGGCGGCAGGGCGGATTATTTATGCTAATGAAAATATTCCCGGCTATACAGGAACTGCGCTAAAGGATATTATGGAGCGGAAGTTCGGCATTCCTACTGCAGTGGAAAACGATGTGAATGCGGCGGCCATTGGGGAAGCGGTTTTCGGTGCGGGGAAGGGAGTGGCGGATTTTGTCTGCCTGACTTATGGAACAGGTGTGGGCGGTGCTATTTTTGCCAACGGGAAATTATATTGCGGCAGCAGCTGTTCCGCAGGGGAGTTCGGCGGGATTGTTACACATCCGGAAGAACGCGATATAAAGGAAGGAATGTTTTCCGGATGCTATGAAAAATATGCTTCCGCTACAGCGTTGGTTGGGCGGGCCAGACAGCTGGATCCTGCGCTGTCCGATGGGCGTGCGGTTTTCTCACAGCAGGAGCGCCCGGAAGTGAAGGAGATTATTGATGGATGGATTATGGAAATCATTTATGGACTGATTACGGTGGTCTGTATGCTAAACCCTTCCTGCATCGTTCTGGGGGGAGGCGTGATGGAGCAGCCCTATGTGATTAAACAGATACGTGAAAAATTGCACCAGCATATTATGCCCAGCTTTAGCCATGTGAAAATAGAAAAGGCGAGACTGGGAAACCAGGCTGGTATGTTAGGGGCGGCCATGCTTGACTTCCGTGAGGAATGAAACTAATAAAAAGAGCATCTATTTAGATGAACAACTGGAATTAGGAGGTAATGCTTTGTCTGCAAATATTCTGGAGGTTATTACTGAACAATATCACTCGCTGACACGTTCCGGAAAAAAGCTGGCGGACTATATTTTCGCTAATACTTATCATGTCCAGTACATGTCAATCTCGAACCTGGCGGAGAACAGCGGCGTGTCCGAAGCGACGATCACCCGTTTCTGCCATAACCTGGGGCTTTCGGGTTACAATGGGATGAAGCTGGCATTGGCAAAAGCGGATTATGCATCGGATCTGGGAGATCCTTTAGGCGCTCCCGATACGATTACTTCGGAGGATACATTAAAAAGTGTATTCCAAAAGCTGCACGCTTCCCAGGTTCTTTCCCTGAATGAAACGCTGGATCTGCTGGATGAAGAGGCGGTTACCAGGGCGGTAGATTTGCTTTCCGAAGCTGACAGGGTATTTTGTTTTGGAAACGGAGGAAGCATGGTAATGGCTATGGAAGCATGGGCCCGCTTTTCCACAGCAACATCACGTTTCGTGCATATTTCCGATTCGCATATGCAAGCGATATCAATTGCGCTGGCGGGTGAAAAGGATGTGATTCTTTTTTTCTCATATTCGGGATCGACGAAAGATATGGAAGATATTATGCGCATTGCCAAGGACAGGAAGGTGCGCGTAATATTGATTACCCATTTCCCCAAATCGCGGGCCACCGAATTTGCCGATGTGGTTCTGCTTTGCGGTTATAACGAAGGCCCTCTCCAGTCGGGCTCTGTTGCGGCCAAGCTGGGGCAGCTGTTTCTCATAGAATGCCTTTTTTATGGATTCTGCAAACGCAACCCGGAGGTCTATGCTTTCGCGCGGACGTCTACCGCAGAGGCGATTACCCGTAAGCTGCTGTAATGGGGTATATTGAATATGGCTATATAGGTTTTAGTAAGGCAGGAGTGAACCATAGGATATGTAAAAATATATTGTTAACTAAAAATAAAAATGAGTTGACAATTGAAACGTGAAATGTTATTATTTCTTCGAACTACAGATATGGACTTGTTTATTTCTGCGGGCAACGAGCCGGACGGCAGAATAATAAGTTCCAAAATGAATGAACAAATGTGATGGCGGATGGAGGAGAAAGATTGAAAATTGAAAATTTTCAATTTCAAGTTTGTGTCTGCGTGGCATCCACAAACTTGGTAAGCGTAAAGCCCCTGAAATGCCGGGTCACAAAAGCCACGCAGAAATGGAGTAAAGTATGACAACAGTAACAACAGCAGCAGCTTCACGGAGCAAAACATATGATATGGTTTATATCGCAGTTTTCGCAGTATTGATGGCAATATGTTCATGGATTTCCATCCCAATGAGCGTTCCCTTTACATTGCAGACTTTTGGGGTTTTTCTTGCAGTAGGGGTGCTGGGTGGGAAAAGGGGCACTCTGGCGATTGTGGTATATGTCCTGCTGGGCGCGATAGGGATTCCGGTCTTTGCAGGATTTACAGGAGGTATAGGGATTATACTTAGCAATACGGGAGGATATATTATAGGATTTATTTTCTCGGCACTTGCCATGTGGGCAATGGAGACGTTATTAGGGAAAAAAACATGGGTGCTGGCAGTATCTATGATTGCAGGGCTGATTATCTGTTATGCATTCGGTACGGTATGGTTTATGTATGTTTATGGGAAGAATATGGGGGCGGTAGGGGTGGCTACTGTTTTGGGCTGGTGCGTGATTCCTTTTATCATTCCCGACATTGTGAAAATAGTGCTTGCTTTGGCGCTTAGTAAGAGACTGGCGGGGGTGCTCAGAGGTTTAGGAAGGTGATGGCGCGCCGCCCACCGCATCGCCCCAAAACTGATTTCCGTCTCGAAAGCGTCAGGGTGATTGAAGGAAAAAGAGGGATGTGGTATAATGAATTGTACTGATGCGCGAGTAAAGGCTATGAAAATAATGCGGCAAGGGATTAGGTGTGGAGATGGGGATTTATGTAAATCCGGGAAATGAAAACTTTGAAAGTGCGGTAAATTCGGAGATTTATGTAGATAAAACAGGGTTGTTAAAGCATATTAACCATATGATTGGCACGGAGCAGCGATATGTCTGTGTCAGCCGGCCAAGGCGGTTCGGAAAATCTATGGCGGCCGATATGCTTGCTGCATATTAACAAATCCCAAGAGGTTTGCGGAGTACGTTGGTTTTACAAAAGAAGAGGTAGAAGAACTATGCAAAAGATATGGGATGAGTTTCATAGAAGCTGAAAGATGGTATGATGGGTATTCTTTCCGTAAGCTGCAGCATATATATAGCCCAAATTCGGTAGTAAATGCTATGTTGGATGGCGAATACGGAAATTACTGGACGGGCACGGTAGCGTACGAGTCTTTGAAAACTTATATTAGTATGAATTTTGATGGCTTAAAGGATGCAGTGGTACAAATGCTGGCTGGGGGGCGCTGTAAAGTAGATATTCATACCTTTGAAAACGATATGGCAAACTTCCGTGGAAAAGATGATGTGCTGACAATTCTGATTCATTTAGGCTATCTGGCTTATGACAGCGATGCAAAAGAGGTATATGTTCCCAACGAGGAGGTAAGGGAAGCGTTTGGCAGTGCGGTAAAGGGAACGGACTGGATAACAGTGATACAGGCGATTCAGGCTTCGGATGCTTTGCTCAAGGCGACATGGAATTGCGATGGGGAAGCGGTTGCCGCCGGTGTGGATAAGGTTCATATGAATAACACATCTATTTTTACCTATAATGATGAGAATGCGCTGAGCCTTGTTATAACTTTGGCATATTACAATGCGATGAATGAATATAAATTGGTTCGTGAAATGCCCTCGGGAAAGGGATATGCGGATATTATATTCCTGCCGAGGAAACAATCGGACAAACCGCAATAAGCATCTTGACATTCCTATGAAAATGGCATTATAATATCGGCATATCGTGATAAGGAAAAGACAGTGACGAAGACAGTAAGCATTTTTTGAAATCCAAAGCGAGCCGGAGAAGGTGGAAGACCGGTGAAAGTAGGGGATGCCGAATATCACTTCCGAGTCGCGGGCTGAACATTTTCTTCTATATTTAAAGCGGCCTTTGCGCAGGGCTTTAGTTTGGGAAGAAGAACAGTAAGTGCCGACGGTATTCCTCCGTTAAGGGAAAACATATCATCTGCTTTTAGACCGTATGGGAATAATTCACGAAATGAGAAGAAAAAGCAGCCTGTTCCGCAGACGGGCAATGTGAATTGACTTTATATACATGGAGGAAATGCGACAAAGCAGAGGTATGACGTAACAGGTGGTAATACGGATTTTAACCCCGTCCTTTTACAGGACGGGGTTTTTTGCGTAGGTGTGCACAAGGAAATTGGCGGTTTGCGGCGTGTGTATGCGCCGCGGGTAAGGGAAGAGGAATTTTCCCCGCTGGATTTTGGCCAACAACCAACACAGAAAGGATGGAAATTATGTATCAGAAAGTATCGACTAATCTCAATTTTGTGGAACGGGAGAAGGAGACGGAGAAATTTTGGAGGGAGGAGGACATCTTTAAGAAGAGCATGGAAAATCGTAAAGATGGCCCGACTTATACTTTTTATGACGGGCCTCCCACTGCAAACGGGAAACCCCATATCGGCCATGTGCTGACCCGGGTAATTAAGGATATGATTCCCAGATACCGCACCATGAAAGGGTATATGGTTCCCAGAAAGGCCGGGTGGGATACCCACGGGCTTCCGGTGGAACTGGAAGTGGAGAGGCAGCTGGGCTTGGACGGGAAGGAACAAATAGAAGGATACGGCCTGGACCCCTTCATTTCCAAATGCAAGGAAAGCGTCTGGAAATATAAAGGGATGTGGGAAGACTTCTCCGGAACGGTAGGCTTCTGGGCGGATATGGACGACCCGTATGTAACCTATCATGATGATTATATTGAGTCCGAGTGGTGGGCATTAAAGCAAATCTGGGATAAGGGGCTGCTTTATAAAGGGTTTAAAATCGTGCCTTACTGCCCGCGCTGCGGAACCCCCTTGTCCTCCCATGAAGTGGCTCAGGGGTATAAGGATGTAAAAGAACGTTCTGCCGTGGCCCGCTTTAAGGTAAAGGGCGAGGAGGCTTATATCCTGGCATGGACAACCACCCCCTGGACGCTGCCTTCCAATGTGGCTCTTTGCGTAAACCCCAATGAAAGCTATGCCAAGGTAAAGGCAGGGGACGGCAACGTTTATTATATGGCAGAAGCCCTTCTGGATACTGTGTTAGGGAAGCTTGGAGACGAAGAAAAGGGAATATCCCCTTATGAAGTGCTGGAAAGATATACGGGAAGGGAATTGGAATATAAGGAATACGAACCCCTTTTCGACTATGCGTCAGAGGCCTGCGAAAAGCAGCATAAAAAAGCGTTCTATGTGACCTGCGATACCTACGTAACGCTGACAGACGGTACGGGAGTGGTTCATATTGCCCCGGCTTTCGGTGAGGATGATGCCAATGTAGGGCGCAATTATGACCTGCCTTTTGTACAGCTGGTGGATGCGAAGGGCGAGATGACGAAAGAAACCGATTATGAAGGGGTATTTTGTAAAAAAGCGGACCCTATGATTCTGGTGGATTTGGAAAAGAAAGGGCTGTTGTTCGATGCGCCTAAATTTGAACATAGTTATCCCCATTGCTGGCGCTGCGATACTCCTTTGATTTACTATGCCAGAGAGTCCTGGTTTATCAAGATGACCGCAGTAAAAGACGACCTTATCCGCAACAACAATACGATTAACTGGATTCCGGAATCCATAGGGAAAGGACGTTTCGGCGACTGGCTGGAAAATATTCAGGACTGGGGGATTTCCAGAAACCGTTATTGGGGAACGCCCCTGAATATATGGGAATGCCCTGGCTGCGGCAGGATGCACTCCATCGGGAGCAGGGAAGAACTGGAGAAAATGAGCGGAAATGAGGCAGCCCGTACGGTAGAACTTCACCGCCCCTATATTGATGAAATTACCATTCAGTGCCCGGAATGCGGCGGCATCATGAAGCGTGTGCCGGAAGTGATCGACTGCTGGTTTGACTCAGGGGCCATGCCCTTTGCCCAGCATCACTATCCGTTTGAAAATAAAGACTTGTTTGACAAACAGTTCCCCGCCCAATTTATTTCGGAAGCGGTGGACCAGACCAGGGGATGGTTCTATTCCCTGCTGGCGGAATCCACACTGCTTTTCAATTGCTCCTGCTTTGAAAATGTAATCGTCCTGGGCCACATCCAGGATGAAAACGGGCAAAAGATGAGCAAGTCAAAGGGAAATGCGGTGGATCCGTTTGAAGCGCTGGCTGCTTATGGGGCGGATGCTATCCGTTGGTATTTCTATATTAATTCCGCACCATGGCTGCCCAACCGCTTCCATGGAAAAGCGGTGCAGGAGGGGCAAAGGAAATTTATGGGTACCCTTTGGAATACCTATGCCTTTTTCGTCCTCTATGCGAATATTGATAGCTTTGATGCTGCGAAGTACCGGCTGGAATATGACAAACTTCCGGTAATGGACAAGTGGCTGTTGTCCAAATTGAACACTTTGATTAAGGAAGTGGATATCAGCCTGGAAAATTACAAGATTCCTGAAGCGGCAAGGGCTTTGGACGGTTTTGTGGATGAGATGAGCAATTGGTATGTTCGAAGGAGCAGGGAACGTTTCTGGGCCAAGGGCATGGAGCAGGATAAAATAAATGCGTATATGACCCTGTATACCGCATTGGTTACGGTGAGCAAATGTGCGGCGCCCATGATTCCCTTTATGACGGAAGATATTTATCGCAATCTGGTATGTTCTGTGGATAAAGAGGCACCGGAAAGCATCCATTTATGCGACTTCCCGTCCGCAAACGAAGAATATATTGATAAGAAGCTGGAAGAAGATATGGAAGAAGTGCTCAAAGTGGTAGTGATGGGGCGCGCCTGCCGGAATGCGGCCAATATTAAGAACCGCCAGCCTATCGGCAAGATGTTTGTAAAAGCACCCATGGTGTTGGGCAGTTTTTACCAGGATATCATCAAAGAAGAACTGAACGTAAAGGAAGTATGCTTCACCGATGACGTGAGAGAATTCACCACTTATACCTTCAAACCACAGCTGCGTACCGTAGGCCCTAAATATGGCAAACAGCTGGGCGGCATTCAGAAAGAACTGGCCGCTTTGGACGGCAATGCCGCCATGGATGAACTGAATGCCCAGGGAATGCTGAAGTTCGATATCGGCGGAGTGGCCGTGGAACTTTCCAGAGACGATTTATTGATAGAAATGATTCAGAAGGAAGGCTATATGAGCGAAGCCGATAATGCGGTGACCGTAGTGCTGGACACCAACCTGACGGAGGAACTGGTGGAAGAAGGTTTCGTATACGAAATCATCAGTAAAATCCAGACGATGCGCAAGGAGGCTGGCTATGAAGTGATGGACCATATCCAGGTACTGCTTGGCAAAAATGACAGGATTGCATCCATTGCCCGGAAGAATGAGGAGATCATTGCCGGTAAGGTCCTGGCGGATAAAATGTCAGCCGGTGAGGCGGATGCCGCTTCCGGTGACTGGTATGTGAAAGAATGGAATGTCAACGGTGAAATGGTAAGCATTGGTGTTACTGTTCACAGGTCAGGAATGCGCTGAACTGCGCATTCCGTGGGAAAATGTGCAGCTTGAAAAGCAAAAATCCATTTGCGAAGCAAATTTTGCATGGATTTTTGCCTGTTGCTGGAACGGAGTGAACAGTAAAGCATTGGCATTTGCAGATAGTGAAAGGAATTCCTTTTTCTTGCAATTTTTGGCAAAATGGGTATAATTATTCGTAGAGGGCTTATCCATGTACCCCCGGATTTCCGTTTTGTTTATGCACACGGGCGTCCAGATGAAATGTGTCGGGAAGCTGACGGACGCCCGGCGCACGAGTAGGGGAAGCTGGATTTTCCCTGCTTGATGAAATATGTGGAATCCGGGGTATTTGAAGAGATAAGGGATAGGAGACAGGAGGAGAAGATGGCAAATCAAAAAACATTATCTTTTGACAAAGACTTATTTAAAAGAAGCGTAGTTTATAATGTGAAAACATTATATAGGAAAAGCATGGAGGAGGCTACTCCCCAGCAGGTTTTTCAGGCGGTTTCTTATTCGATTAAGGATGCGGTCATCGACCATTGGATGACCAGCAGGGAAGAATATGAGAAACAGGACCCTAAGATGGTATATTATTTATCCATGGAATTTCTGATGGGAAGGGCTTTAGGAAATAATATTATTAATTTGCAGGCATATAAACCGGTAAAAGAGGCATTGGATGAACTGGGCGTAGATTTGAATGTAATTGAGGACCAGGAGCCGGACCCGGCATTGGGGAATGGAGGCCTGGGCAGGCTGGCAGCATGCTTTTTGGATTCCCTGGCTACTTTGGGGTATTCCGCTTATGGATGCGGAATCCGTTACCGCTACGGTATGTTCAAACAGCAGATACGCGATGGCTATCAGGTAGAAGTGCCCGATAACTGGCTGGAAAATGGAAATCCTTTTGAATTAAGGAGGCCGGAATATGCCAAAGAAGTAAAATTCGGCGGCTATGTAAACGTATATGTAGACGAAAAAGGCAGAAGCAATTTTAAACAGGAAGGATATCAGAGCGTAAAGGCCATCCCCTATGACCTTCCCATTGTAGGCTATGGGAACGGCATCGTAAATACACTGCGTATCTGGGATGCACAGCCGGTGGAATGCTTTAAGCTGGATTCGTTTGATAAAGGCGACTATCAGAAGGCGGTGGAACAGGATAACTTGGCACGCAATATCGTGGAAGTGCTTTATCCCAATGACAACCACTATGCGGGGAAGGAACTGCGCTTAAAACAGCAATATTTCTTTATCTCTGCATCTGTACAGGAAGCAATTTCGAAATATTTGCGCAATCATAAGGATATCCGCAAGTTCCATGAGAAGGTGACATTCCAGCTGAATGATACCCACCCTACTGTGGCAGTGGCGGAACTGATGCGTATTTTAATGGATGAGAATTATCTGACATGGGATGAAGCATGGGAAGTTACCACAAAGACTTGTGCTTACACTAATCATACCATTATGGCAGAAGCCCTGGAAAAATGGCCCATTGAACTTTTCTCCAGGCTGCTTCCGAGGATTTATCAGATTATTGAAGAAATCAACCGCCGCTTTATCATGAGGATTGAGCAGATGTATCCGGGAAACCATGAAAAGGTGCGCAAAATGGCGATTATCTATGATGGCCAGGTGAAAATGGCTCATCTTGCCATTGCGGCAGGATATTCGGTAAACGGTGTAGCAAGGCTGCATACCGAAATTCTGAAGAACCAGGAATTGAAAGACTTCTATGAAATGATGCCTGAGAAATTTAACAATAAAACCAACGGCATTACCCAGAGACGTTTCCTGCTTCACGGCAATCCGCTGCTGGCAGACTGGGTGACATCCCATGTAGGCAATGACTGGATTACGGATTTGCCCAAAATCAATAAGCTGAAAATCTATGCGGACGATGAAAAAGCGCAGCAGGAATTCATGAACATTAAATATAAGAACAAAGTACGCCTGGCGGAATATATCCGCGAGCACAACGGGATCGAAGTGGACCCCCGCTCTATTTTCGATGTACAGGTAAAGAGGCTTCATGAGTACAAGAGGCAGCTTTTGAATATTCTGCATGTAATGCACATTTATAATGAACTGAAAGAGCATCCGGAAATGGAATTCTACCCTAGGACATTTATCTTTGGGGCGAAGGCGGCAGCGGGATACCGGAACGCGAAACTGACCATTAAACTGATTAATGCGGTAGGCGATGTGGTAAACAATGACCCCGCTATCAAAGGCAAGATTAAAGTGGTATTTATCGAAGACTACAGGGTATCCAATGCGGAAATGATTTTTGCGGCAGCGGATGTATCCGAGCAGATATCCACGGCCAGCAAGGAAGCTTCCGGCACGGGCAACATGAAGTTTATGTTAAACGGTGCGCTGACCTTAGGAACTATGGACGGCGCCAATGTGGAAATCGTGGAAGAAGTAGGGGAAGAGAATGCATTTATTTTCGGCCTCAGTTCCGATGAAGTTATCCGCTTTGAAAATTATGGCGGTTATGACCCGATGGAAATCTTCAACAACAACCCGAATGTAAGGAAAGTGCTGATGCAGCTGATTAACGGCACGTACAACCGAAATGATCCGGATTTATTCCGCCCGTTGTACAACTCGCTGTTAAATACCTTTTCTACATCGAAAGCGGATATGTACTTTATCCTGAAAGACTTCGAAGCTTATGCGGAAGCCCAGAGGAAAGTGGAAAAGGCATACCGGGATGAGAAAAATTGGGCGAGGAGCGCTATTTTAAACGTAGCCTGCTCGGGCAAATTCTCTTCGGATAGGACGATTGAGGAATATGTAAAAGATATCTGGCATCTGGATAGAGTGGTGCTTCCGGTGAAGAAGGCGGAGACGAAATCGAAGTAGGAAGTTAATAAATAGGGCTATAGAGAGATAAAGGTTTTGGTGCGGCCTGCGTCCGGCGGCATCATGGCACGGATGTTTTGATGCGCCATGATGCCGCCGGACTTATGTTTTGCCGGCCGAAACACATAATTGACGCCTATCCCAACGTCATTTATAATAAAGATTAAGAAAAATGACATACAGTACATCCTGTAAAAAGAATGATTGGAGGGTGATTGGATGCTGCGAAACAGGGTTATGGAAAAGAAGCCGCCAAAGGAGGAACTGAAGGCCAGATTGGATGCGGCAAGGGAAAAGCTTTTCGCTCAACAGATGCTGCTGAAGGAGAACAAGCTGCCGGTTCTCGTACTGATGGAGGGGTGGGGAACTGCAGGGAAAGGGAGCTGCACCGGGCAGGTGATACGTAATATCGACCCAAGGTTTTTCAAGGTGGCGACGATGGAAGTGATGACGGAGGAGGAAAAGAGGAAGCCTTTCCTTAGCCGTTATGTGGAAAAAATCCCGGAGGCGGGGAAGGTAGTCTTTATGGATTCGGGCTGGATGGACGAAATTACCAGGCTGAAGCTGCATGGCGAAATTGGGAAGGGCGAATATGAAATGCGGCTGGACAGCATTCGCCGGTTTGAGAGGCAGCTGACGGATAACGGTTATCTGGTGATGAAATTTTTCTTCCATATCAGTGAGAAGGAGCAGAAGAAGCGGATTGAGGATTTGCAGGAAGACATTGATACCAAATGGCGGGTAAATGCCAATGACAAGTGGCAGAACAAGCATTATGAAGAATGTATGGAGGTGTTTGACGAGTATCTGGAAAAGACCAATCGGCCTTCCGCGCCGTGGTATGTGGTGGATGCGCAATCGAGAAAATGGGCGGAACTCCAGGTGCTGGAGGTTCTGACGGAAGGGATTGAGGCGGCTTTGCAGAATAAGGCATTGGCGGTGCCGATTCCCCAGAATATATTTCCCCTTGTAAAAATGCCCAAGCTGGAGGAGATTCCCCTGAATATGACGGTGGAAAAGGATGTCTATAAGGAAGAACTGGAAAGGCTGCAGGCACGGCTTGGGGAACTGCACAACAGACTGTACCGGAAACAAGTGCCTGTTGTGATTGCATATGAAGGATGGGATGCCGCTGGAAAAGGGGGGAATATTAAGCGTATTACGGAAGCGCTGGACCCAAGGGGATTTGAGGTGCACCCTATTGCCAGCCCGGAGCCCCATGAGAAAGCAAGGCATTATTTATGGAGGTTTTGGACCAGGCTTCCCAAAACAGGGCATATCGCCATCTTTGACAGGACATGGTACGGAAGAGTGATGGTAGAGCGGCTGGAAGGCTTTTGCAGTGAAAACGACTGGAAAAGGGCTTATAATGAGATGAATGAATTTGAAAAAGAATTGGCCGACTGGGGGGCAGTGGTTATCAAGTTTTGGGTGCAAATCGATAAAGATACTCAGCTGGAACGGTTTGAAATGCGGCAAAGAACGCCGGGAAAGCAGTGGAAAATTACCGAAGAAGACTGGAGAAACCGGGAAAAATGGGATGCATATGAAGAGGCTGTCAATGAGATGATACAAAAGACAAGCACCTCCTATGCCCCTTGGTATATTTTGGAGTCAGTGGATAAAAAATACGCGCGTCTTAAGGCTCTGCGGATTGTAATTGAAAGGCTGGAAAATGCGTTGTAGATTTAATAAACACATTATATTGTTGTAGAAAGGAGAAGGAAAATGGGGTTAACGGAAAAGGAAAGGAACATGGATGAGATTGCATCAAAGTTTCAAATGGAAGGGGAGGTGGCAGAAATTATCCCTTTTGGGAGCGGACATATCAATGATACGTTCAGGATTACCTGCAGCCTGGAAGGGGGCGGGAGTAAAAAATACATTCTGCAGAAAATGAATGACAGCATTTTTAAAAACCCGAAACAACTTATGGAAAATGTAATGAATGTAACTGCTTTCCTGAGAAAGAAAATCATTGCCGCGAATGGGGATCCGGACAGGGAGACGCTGAATGTGATACCGACAAAGGACGGGGAAAACTATTTGGATTGCGGGGATGAATGTTGGCGGATGTATATTTTTATTGAAAATGCATTCTGTTATGACGAAGTGAAAACAAAGGAGGACTTTTATTACAGCGCGGTTGCCTTTGGGAATTTCCAGCGTATGCTGTCGGATTATCCTGCCGAAACATTGCACGAGACAATTGTGAACTTCCATAATACGGTCAGCCGCTTTGCGGATTTCAAAAAAGCGGTGGAAGAGGATGTCTGCGGAAGGGCAAAAGAAGTGGAAGCGGAAATTAAGTTTATTATGGAAAGAGAGCAGGTTGCCCATATCATTTGTGATGCCTTGGAAGAGAAAAGGATTCCGCTGCGGGTAACCCACAATGATACTAAGCTGAATAACGTTATGATAGACGAGAAAACCGGGAAGGGGCTGTGCGTGATTGACCTGGATACGGTTATGCCCGGTTCGGCATTGTATGATTTTGGCGATTCCATTCGGTTTGGGGCCAGCACCGGGGCGGAGGATGAACCGGACCTTGACCGGGTATCCCTGGATCTGGAATTATTTGAGGCCTATACGAAAGGCTTTCTGGAGGGCTGTGCCGGAAGCCTGACGGAGGAGGAAACCAGGCTCTTCCCTTCTGGGGCAAAGGTTATAACCTTTGAGCAGGGAATGCGTTTCCTGGGCGATTATCTGCAAGGGGATACCTATTATAAGACTCATCGGCCGGGCCAAAACCTGGATCGGGCCAGGACTCAGCTGAAGCTGGTGGCCGATATGGAAAAGAAGTGGGAAGAAATGGAAAGGATTGTGGCAAAATACTGCAACTGAATATAGCCGGGCAATTGCGAACCGCTGCATATGTGCGGTGGTGCTGCATATGTGCGGCGGTTCTGCACAGGTGCAGTGATGCCGCACCGGGCAAAACCGGCCTTTTATGGAACTGTAAAAGGCCGGTCAGCAACGTTTCCGAAGGAACTGGAATTCTTTTTTGTATTCTGTTTCCGGTATTGCTGTGGCGTCATTCCCACGGATTTCTTAAACATCTGCGAAAAATAGGATTGGGAAGAAAATCCTGTGCTGGAAGCTACCTGGGCAATGGAGTGGTTCGTATTGACCAGAAGTTCCATGCTGGCCTGCAAACGCTTGGAAGAAAGGTAACTAATAGGCGACTGCCCAATGCAGCTGGCGAAGGAATGGGCCAAATAATATTTGTTAATATGGGTGAGTTCCGCAAGGGTATCCAAGGTGATATTTTGCGCATAATTGGTATCTATGTAGCGCTTGGCCAGGGCGCATTCCTTGGAAATCCGGAAGGTGGAGTCGGAAATTATGGACAGATTTACTTCCCTGGATATAAAAACAAGGAGAACCTGCAAAATACTTTGGCAAACGATGTCGAAGCCAGGCTTCTTTGCACGGAACTCTTCCAGCATAAGCTGGGAATAATCTGCCAAACGGTTTTGGGAGGAAGTATAACTGTAATGGCTGTAGCTTTTCCGGTTTTCATCATTCTTTCCGCCATGGAAGGAGAAAGCCAGGCCATCCACGCCGAAAACGAAATATTCCATAGGGTTATGGGTCATTGTTTTTTCCGTATGTTCCACATGGGGGTTAACGATGATCAGGTCATTGGGTTTGACCGGTATGATGTCGTTTTCTATATGGAACATACCGCTTCCGCTTATAACATAGAAAAGTTCCGTAAAATGGTGGGTGTGGGGAAGGCTTTGCCAATCCCCTTCGTATTTTGACATCGAGATGTAACGTAAGTTAAAATTAAGTTTGGACAGGTTTTGCTGCTCCAGGTTAATGCTTTCACTGCTCATTCGATACCTTCCTTTCTTGGTAAGTGGGCATAAGGTAAATTGCTTTGTGCTTTTTGCATATTTTTTATAAAAAATTTTAATGATTAATGAAAAATCGGAAAAACTATTGTTTAAAACGACGAACTAAAGCTGAATTTAAAAATATATTTTATCTAATTATACCTTATTTTGTCGTAAGAATAAAGATTTTTATGATTAACTTAACAATATATATAAAAAAATAAGCAATATAGAAATTGAATAGGTAAAAATAAACAGATATACTTACGTCATGAATCAAATCACATAATGTGAAATGTCAACAACAAATAAGCCCGTATTTTTTTACGGCAAGAAGGAGGAAGAATATGAAAAAGAAAACAGTATCTGTTTTGCTTGCTGCAGCTATGATAGTCGGAACATTCGCTGGCTGCGGTTCAACGCCGGCACCTGCGCAAGAAGCAGCCCCGGCAGAGGAAGCAGCACCTGCTGAAGAGGCAGCCCCGGCAGAAGAAGCACCTGCAGAAGAGGCTCCGGCAGAGGAAGCACCTGCTGAAGAAGCAGAGGCTCCGGCATTGGAAGGAACTTTGAAAGTAGCAGCATTTGAAGGCGGATATGGCGCTGATATGTGGACAGAGGTTTGCAAGGCATTCGAAGCATCCCACCCTGGCGTAACGGTAGAACTTACCGTTGACAAAAAAATTGAAGATGTAATCACACCAGGCATGAAAGCCGGCGATTATCCGGATGTTATCCACTGTGCAACCGGCCGTGAAGCAGGTCTGACAGAAACTTTGACAAAGGAAAAAGGTCTGCTTGCTTTGACAGACGTAATGGATATGACTGTTCCCGGCGAAGATGTAACAGTAAAGGATAAGATTGTTCCCGGTTTCCTTGATACATTAGCAACCAATCCTTATGGCGACGGCGTTACCTATTATGCACCGATGTTCTACGGACCTTGCGGACTGTTCTATGATGCAGGGCTTCTGGAAGAAAAAGGATGGACACTCCCTACAACCTGGGATGAAATGTGGGAATTAGGCGACAAGGCGAAAGCAGAAGGCATTTCCTTGTTTACATATCCGACAACCGGATACTTTGATGCATTTATGTATGCTTTGTTATCTTCCGCAGGCGGCCCGGAATTCTTCGACAAATGTATGACCTATGAAGAAGGTATTTGGGAATCCGAAGATGCAAGAAAAGTATTTGATATCGTAGCAAAACTGGCTGAGTATACAGAGCCTACCACAGTAGCAAATGCTAACAACGAAAGCTTTACAAAGAATCAGCAGCTGATTCTGGATAACAAAGCAATCTTCTGCCCGAACGGAACATGGCTTCCCGGCGAAATGGCAGATGCTCCGAGAGGCGAGAACTTCAAATGGGGCTTCACAGCAATCCCGGCAGTAAATGAAGGCGGCGCTGGATGTTCTTTCTGCTGGTTTGAGCAGATGTGGATTCCTGCAGCAGCAGAGAACCAGGATTTAGCAAAAGAGTTCGTAGCATATATGTACTCCGATGAAGCAGCAGCAATCTTTGCCGGCTCCGGTGCAATCCAGCCTATCGTTGGTATCGGCGAAAGCCTTGAGGGCGACAACAAACTGTTCTACAGCGTATATGATACAGGCGCTACAGCAGTTATGGGCGGTTTCGCAGCAACAGCTCCGGTAGAAGGCACAACAATGGCTGATGCGCTGTTTGAAACAGTGAACAGTATCGTAAGCGGTGACAAGACTGTGGACGAATGGATTGCAGCAGTTACAGAAGTAAGCGATAAATACAGAGCAGCTATGGAATAAAAATAATACACGGCAACGTGTGAAGTTTGGGACATGCACGGTATAAACCCCCGGCATGTCCCAATATTACTTTATGGGGATTAGAATGGAGGTAGTTATGAAGAACACTAAGGCAAAGAAGGCGTTTATTGTTACCTGCGTTACGCCGGCGACACTGTTATTCATCATATTTATGATAATTCCGACAATCAAAGTATTTAATATGTCATTGTACAAGTGGGGCGGTTTTTCAAATACAAAGCAATTTGTAGGTTTGCAGAACTTTAAGCTCCTTATGAGCGATAGCAATTTCTTCCGTTCTTTCCAGAATACCATTTTGCTAATCACATTGGTAACTATCGTAACAATGGCATTTGCATTGATTTTTGCGGCAATTTTATCTAGGGAAAAAATTGTTGGGCAGAATTTTTTCCGAATTGTATTTTATATTCCGAATATTCTGTCGGTAGTAGTTATTTCCGCGATTTTTTCCGCGATTTATGATCCGAATAACGGTCTGCTCAACAGTATACTTTCCATCTTCCGGGGAAAGGATGCAACGCCGATTTTATGGATGGGGGATCAGAAGATAGTTATATATTCGCTTGTGATTGCTATGATATGGCAGGCTATCGGCTATTACATGGTTATGTATATGGCCAGCATGGCAAGCGTGCCGGAGAGTTTGTACGAATCGGCGAATCTGGAAGGGGCAGGAAGGATACGCCAGTTCTTTGATATTACACTTCCTCTTATCTGGACAAATATCCGTACCACATTGACGTTTTTCGTAATCAGTTCCATTAACTTAAGCTTCCTGTTTGTAAAAGCAATGACAAACGGCGGGCCGGACGGGGCTACAGAAGTGTTCCTGAGCTATATGTACCAGCAGGCATATACTAATTCCTCTTACGGATATGGTATGGCAATCGGCGTGCTTGTATTCGCATTTTCCTTTGCGTTGTCGGCTGTTGTAAATATAGCTACCAAACGTGAGCCATTGGAATTCTAAGGAGGTGGGCTGATGAATAATAGTAAAACCGGTGTCAATGATAAAATTGTAAAAGTATTTATATATTTAGCGTTATTTCTTTTAGCAATCAGCATAATTGTTCCCGTGGCATGGGTATTTATGGCATCTGTAAAAGAAAACTCTGAATTTTATGGCAACCCGTGGACATTGCCCCAAGGGCTGTATTTCCAAAACTTTGCGGATGCATTTACAAAGGCCAGCATGGGGTCTTATATGATTAATTCCGTCATTGTTACGGCCCTGGCCCTGGCGCTTTTGCTGGTGATTGCACTGCCGGCGGCTTATACTCTGGCAAGGTATAAATTTATGGGAAGCAAGCTTTTGAACATATTATTTATGGGCGGATTGTTTATCAACGTGAACTATATTGTAGTTCCTATTTTCCTTATGTTGGTGGATGCTGACAAAGCATTGAAAACGTGGATAGGATCAGGTTTTTTCCTGAATAACCTTTTTATCACCGCGCTGGTATATGCATCGACGGCACTGCCGTTTACCATTTATCTGCTTTCCGGATTCTTTGTTACGATACCGAAAGACTATGAAGAGGCTGCATTTGTAGATGGAAGCGGTTATTTCAGAACCATGGTAACGATAATGATGCCTATGGCAAAACCGAGTATTATTACGGTTATCCTGTTCAACTTCCTGGCATTCTGGAATGAATATATTATTTCCATGACATTGCTGACGAAAGAAAGCAAAACATTGCCGGTAGGCTTGATGCAGCTGATGCAGGCGCAGAAGGCGGCGGCAAATTATGGACAGCTTTATGCCGGACTGGTAATCGTTATGCTTCCTACATTGATTCTTTACATGCTGGTACAGAAGAAGCTTACACAGGGTATGAGCCTTGGTGGGCTGAAAGGTTAATGCGGAGCGATAATCTTTGCCGGACAGATTGTTAATAGGGCAATGGGGAATTGGAAAACAGCACATAGGCATACAGCGTAAATGGAGCAAATTCCGGAAGGCTTACGGACGTAAAGCGGGTGAGAATTGCATGCAATGGGGAATTGCCAGGTATTACGCAAAAAGCCGTGCAGAAATGGAGTGAAATATGAATAAATGGTTAAAGGCAATCCTAAATATAGTCATTTTGGTAATTAGTATTGTGTTAATCTGCACACAGCAAAAGAATGTGGGTCCGGCTGGCCTTGGGTTGATGGTGCTCGGACTTGCAGGAATATTATTTCTGCTTTATAATTATAACAAACAATATACAAAATAGAGGGGCTTTGAATTGGGGGTTGCAAAGCAGACTGTTCGGTTGGTTACTGGTCACAGGCCAGGAATGCGCAAAACTGCGCATTCCATGGGAAAATGTGCAGCTTGAAAAGCAAAAATCCATTTGCGAAGCAAATTTTGCATGGATTTTTGCCTGTTACTGGAACGGAATGAACAGTAACTTTGGTTGTATGAAGGGTTATTAGAAAGGAGTTAGGGCTATATATGAGTATAACAGGCAGATTGACATTGCCGACCGATGTGGATATGGTAAGTGAGACAATACGTTTGAAAAATCTTCTCGGGGCGGATGCATTGAGGGATTGCGATGGAACGGCGATGCCTGAAGAACTTTTGTCGCAGGATGGAAAAAAGTATGCTACTTATTATACCACAAGAAAGGATAATGACTGGGCGAATGCGAATCCCGATGAAGTTCAGCAGGAGTATTTAATCAGTGAAAGAGTGACGGCTAGGGATACCAGGCTGCGGATTAAGCTGATGAAAGGCTTTCATACGGAACAGCTGAAAGTGAACGATATGGATGACCCGAAACGTTGGTGGGAAGTTATCGACAGGACAACAGGGGAAATAGTGCCCCCGGAAAAATGGGAATATGATAAGGAGACCGGTGAGGTAGAACTGGAAAGTGTGAAGTACCATCAATATACGGTAAGCTTTCTGGCATTTCTGATTTGGGATCCGGTACATATGTATAATTTTATCACCAATGACTGGAAGGACGCCCCTCATCAGCTGACTTATGATGTAAGGCAGCCGAAAACCCAGGAATATGTGAAGGAGAAGCTGAGAAAATGGTGCGAGGATAATCCGGAGATAGATGTAGTGCGCTTTACTACATTTTTCCATCAGTTTACCCTTACTTTTGATGAGAAAAAAAGGGAAAAATATGTGGAATGGTTTGGCTACAGTGCCAGCGTAAGCCCATATATCCTGGAAAAATTTGAAAAGTGGGCAGGATATAAATTCCGTCCGGAATTCATTGTAGACGAAGGATACCATAATTCCATGTTCCGGATACCCAGCAAGGAATTTAAGGATTTTATTGAGTTCCAGCAGATAGAAGTGAGTAAGCTGGCGAAAGAGTTGGTTGACATCGTGCATTCCTATGGAAAAGAAGCGATGATGTTTTTGGGGGATCATTGGATTGGTACGGAGCCTTTTGGCAAATATTTTGAAAAAATAGGTATAGATGCGGTAGTTGGTTCAGTTGGCGATGGGGTTACATTGCGCATGATATCTGATATTAAAGGTGCAAGGTATACGGAAGGACGTCTTTTGCCATACTTTTTCCCGGATGTATTCTGTGAGGGGGGTGACCCTATCGGGGAAGCCAGGGAAAACTGGATGAAGGCGAGACGGGCAATTTTGCGTTCGCCCCTTGACCGTATTGGCTATGGCGGATATCTGAAGCTGGCTTCCGAGTGGCCTGGCTTCATTGATGAAATAAAGCATGTGGTGGATGATTTCCGGCTGATTCACGAGAATATGCAGGGAACAAAATCCTATGTGGCGCCTTTTAAAGTGGGTGTTTTAAACTGCTGGGGCAATCTGAGGAGATGGATGGCCAACCAGGTGCATCATGCAATCTGGCATAGGGAAATTTATTCTTACGTAGGTATTTTGGAGTGCCTGAGCGGCATGCCTTTCGATGTGGAGTTCATTACATTTGATGAGATAAAAGAAGGTATTCCGGAAGATATGAAGGTTATCATCAATGCGGGTGATGCTTATACGTCCTTTAGCGGTGCGGAGAACTGGAAAGACGAAAAAGTGGTGACAACGCTTCGGGAATTTGTGGACAAGGGAGGCGGTTTCATCGGAGTAGGTGAGCCTACGGCATGCCAGTTCCAGGGGCGGTATTTCCAGCTGAGCGATGTGCTCGGAGTGGATAGGGAGATGGATTTTTCCTTAAGTACGGATAAATATAATGAACTAAATGCAGAACACTTCATCCTGGAGGATATCGAAGGGGAAATTGACTTCGGCGAAGGGATGAGCAGGATTTATGCCCAAGGAGAGAATTATCAGATTTTGAGTATGGATGGGGAATATTGCCAGTTGGTAGTGAATGAGTATGGGGAAGGGAGAAGCGTTTATTTCTCGGGCCTGCCTTATTCTCCCCAGAATTGCCGTATTCTCTTGCGCGCCATTTATTACGCGGCGGGCATGGAAGAGGAAATGAAGAAATTCTATGTGACCAACGTGGATACGGAGGTGACCGTTTTCGAGAAGACGGGAAAAATCGCTGTGATTAATAATGCGAAAGAGGCAAGGCATACGGAACTTTATGTGGAAGGCGAGATGAAGTATAGCCTGGATTTGAAGCCCATGGAGATGCGGTGGGTGGATATGTAGATTTTGCTGCAAGCTGCTTTATGTTAGTGTGAAAGAAGGCATATATGCGCATGGTGGAGTGCGTATATATGCCTTTGATTTTGGATGGCGGGTGGGGGCGGCCATAAAAGTTTGGATTTAATGTTATTTGGTTAATGGTGGCGGACACCGTGAGGAACATAAAATGCTCCGTCGCCGCGCTCTCGCTCCACAAAAGGCGTAGCGGCACCAGGTTCGTGAAATACCTCACCAAGTGCCGACGCTTTTTAAGGGGCTCCTTAAGCATTTTATTTTCCTCACGGCTGGGCTAAGGTGTTAACTGAATGATATGATGCTGGGTTTAAACGAAATGGTCACAGATGATATTGTATTGTTGTCAAAAGACGATACCAAGGTTGATAGTATGGGCAGCATAATTACATTTTTTGAAGGAATGCCTGTTAGCCTCTATTCCGATGATGCGTCCAACAGCGGGGAAACTGATAATTTGATTTTCGAAGGCACTGCCATAAAATATGATTTAAAGAGTTATCCAGAATGGCGGCGGGGTAGGCATTGACTATCTTTGCCGCTTTGTCTATTACCGTTCCATATCCTGCGCCTTGCGTGGTTGCCGTTCCCACTGTTCCTGTCGCAAGATACTGTAAACGCTCTTTCTGATTTTCTCGGCTTCTTTTCCTTGTACTTGAAATAAATTTCGGCCCTCCGAAACGGTCTGCATGAGTAAATCCGCGTCCATGATGTGCAGGTAATGGCACTTCGGGCATCTCGTTGTCTATCCCGTTGTTTACCGCGATAAAGCGCATGTTGTTCCGTCTGAATATCTCCATAGCGTTCCCCACGGATAGGCGGGAGTAAAGGGCTGTGATTTTGCTGTAATCATTCATGTGCATATCCTCCTGCGTCAATATATGTATTGCTTACAGTTAAGATTATGCACCTCATCTGGCTAATAAAGCTGCGGTTTCATGCATCCAGCCTGAGAATCTTTATAACCTCTATTGCAACCGACCTTGTTTTACATTATAATAAAGACTGGTACAACGAAGCGGGCAAGGGTAGGTGTAAGAGTAAGGTCTGGCGAATGATAGGCAGTTGTATTTGCGTTACGGAAGAAGAGATAAGGGAAATTATGAAATCACGCAGTGAAGCGAACAGGAGGAGTGGAATGATAAATTTATATGACGGCGGTGCATACCTGGTAAATGGGATGGACATTATTCCGGATAACCAGGAAGCGCAGGCAGCGATTAAAGCGAAAACTGGGAAGGATATAAGCAGGGAAGAGGCTTCAAAGGAAACGATTGCTTATGGTATTTTGGAAGAACATAATACTTCCGGCAATATGGATAAGCTGAAAATAAAGTTCGATAAACTTACCTCCCATGATATTACTTTTGTGGGGATTATACAGACGGCGCGGGCATCAGGGCTGGAGAAGTTTCCGATGCCGTATGTGCTGACCAACTGCCATAATTCTTTGTGTGCAGTAGGGGGCACGATTAATGAGGATGACCATATGTTTGGCCTTACCTGCGCGAAGAAGTACGGCGGGGTTTATGTGCCGCCCCATCAGGCTGTTATCCATCAGTATGCCAGGGAGATGTTGGCAGGGGGCGGAAGGATGATTCTTGGTTCCGATTCCCATACCCGGTACGGGGCACTTGGCACGATGGCTATGGGCGAAGGCGGGCCGGAGTTAGTTAAGCAGCTTTTAAACCAGACTTATGATATCAATATGCCGGGGGTAGTGGGCATTTACCTGACAGGAGAACCGGTAAAAGGGGTTGGGCCGCAGGATGTGGCGTTAGCCATTATCGGTGCCGTATTTGGGAAAGGGTATGTGAAGAATAAAGTGATGGAATTCGTGGGGCCGGGCGTAGCTGCTTTGAGCGCGGATTTCAGGATTGGCATTGATGTAATGACAACGGAGACTACTTGCCTGTCTTCCATATGGAGAACGGATGCCCAGATTGAGGAATTCTATGAAATCCATGGAAGGAAAGATGAGTATAAGGAGTTAAATCCGGGAGAAGTGGCATATTATGACGGCATGATTACGGTGGATTTAAGCAGTATCCGGCCCATGATTGCCATGCCTTTCCATCCTAGCAATACATATACAATTGAGGAACTGAACGCTAATCTTGAGGATATCTTGAATGATGTGGAGAAGCGGGCGGCGGTAAGCCTGGATGGGGCGGTAGATTTTACTTTAAAGAATAAAGTGAGAAACGGTAAGTTCTATGTGGACCAGGGTATTATCGCGGGCTGTGCAGGGGGCGGATTTGAAAATATCTGTGCGGCAGCGGATATTTTAAAAGGGTCTTATATCGGTTCCGATGGGTTTACGCTCAGCGTATATCCGGCATCTATGCCGGTTTATATGGAGCTGGTGAAGAATGGCTGCGCTGCATCTCTTATGGAAACGGGGGCCGTGCTTAAGACGGCATTCTGCGGTCCTTGCTTTGGGGCAGGGGATACGCCGGCGAATAATGCATTCAGCATCAGGCATTCTACGAGGAATTTTCCTAACAGGGAAGGCTCCAAGCTGCAGAACGGGCAGATTTCATCCGTTGCGCTCATGGATGCCCGCTCAATTGCGGCAACCAGCGCCAATAAGGGTGTGCTGACACCGGCTACGGATTTCGATGGTGAGATTGGTAAGTATAAATATCATTTCGATTCTAAGATATATGCGAACAGGGTATTCGATTCGAAAGGGGCTGCCCAGCCGGATGTGGAGATTCAGTTCGGACCCAATATTAAGGATTGGCCGAAGATGTGTGAATTGCCGGATAACCTGGTGCTGCGGGTAGTTTCGGAGATTCACGACCCGGTGACAACAACGGATGAATTGATACCTTCCGGGGAGACTTCTTCCTACCGCTCCAATCCTTTAGGGCTGGCGGAATTTACCCTTTCCAGGAAGGATCCTGCATATGTGGGGCGCGCTAAGGAAATACAGGAGGCGCAAACGGCGGTTATGGACGGAAAATGTCCGGTGGAGGTTAAGCCGGAATTGAAGCCGGTGATGGAGGTAATCCACAAAACGTATCCGGAGGCAGGAAAAGGGAATATTGGTTTTGGTTCGGTTATATTTGCGGTAAAACCGGGGGATGGCTCCGCGAGGGAGCAGGCTGCATCCTGTCAGAAGGTATTGGGTGGCTGGGCGAATATTGCCAATGAATATGCTACTAAGAGATACCGTTCCAATCTGATTAATTGGGGTATGCTCCCGTTTATCCTGGATGGTGATGATAAGCAGCTTCCTTTTAAAAATATGGATTACCTCTTCTTCCCGGATATTAAAAAAGCGGTGGAGGAAAAGGCAGACCATATTAAGGCCTATGCGGTGGGCGAAAGTGAAATGAGGGAATTCGAACTTAGCCTTGGGGAGTTGACCGATGAAGAAAGGCAGATTATTTTGAAAGGGTGCTTGATTAACTATAACAGAGTTTCTTAAAGAAAGGCAGTTTGTATGTTGAAAATGAGAAGAATACTGTCCTTTATCAGCCTGTGCATATTTCTTACAGTATGCACAGGCTGTGCCAATATAAAGGGGGCAGGGCAGGAAAACAGCGGAATAGAAGGCAGTGGAGAAGCTGGAGAAGGCTTGGAAGAGAGGGCGGATGGCGAGCAGGCGGAGGACAGAATCCAGAGTGAAGCCGGAAATGGAAGCCAGAACGGGAATGAGGCTCAAAGCGAGGCAGAAGGCCAGAATGGGAATGAGACTCAGAGCGGGGCAGAAGGCCAGAATGGGAATGAAACTCAGAGCGGGGCAGAAAGCCAGAATGAGAACGAAATCCAGAGCGAAGCCGGAAATGGCAGTGAGGGTGGAATTGGAACGGACGGGCAGCAAGAGGCAAATGCGGCGGCAGAAAAACTGATTAATATGGAATTTGCGGATGTGGAACCGATAACGGTATATACTACGGCCAATGTGAATGTGCGCCTTGCACCGTCTACGGAAGGGGAAATTCTGCAAAAGGCTTCCCGGGGAACGGTATATGAGAAGGATGGGGAAGGGGATGGCTGGAGCCGTATTTCCATAGAGGGAAAAAGTTATTATATTAAATCGGATTATTTAAGGGAAAAGAAAGCCCCTAGCGAAGGCGGCGGACATCTGATAGCGATAGATGCCGGGCATCAGTCAAAGGCCAATACAGATAAGGAACCCTTAGGGCCGGGTTCATCGGAGATGAAAATGAAAGTATCCGGAGGAACAAGGGGCACAACTACAGGTTTATATGAATATGAACTGACTTTAACCGTTTCTCAGAAGCTGAAGGCGGAACTGGAGAGCCGGGGATACGAAGTGTATATGGTGCGGGAAAGCCATGATGTGGATATCAGCAATTCCCAGAGGGCACAGATGGCCTATGATTCCGGGGCCGAGGTTTTTGTCAGAATTCATGCCAACGGTTCGGAAAACAGTGCAGCCAATGGGGCTATGACCATATGCCCAACGGCGCAGAACCCCTATGTGGCGGGGCTATATGCGGATAGCAGAAGGCTCTCCGATACGGTTTTGGATGGCCTGACAGCCAGTACGGGCTGCAAAAAGGAGCGGGTTTGGGAAACCGATACGATGAGCGGTATTAATTGGAGCATGATTCCGGTCACCATCGTGGAGATGGGCTATATGACAAATCCGGAGGAAGATACCAGGCTGGCCGATGACGGATACCAGCAGCTGATTGCCATCGGGATTGCGGATGGAATTGATAGTTATTTTGCGGCGCCATAATTTGCGGACCCTATATGAAATGTATTTCCTTTTCCCTTTGCCATCGGCCCGGCGAGAGACAATTTCCATATATGCCCTAAAATATTTCGTTGATATTCCGATATATAAATTACAAGAATATGGAAATGGATCGTTCGGTTGATGTATGATACTATATAGGCTCTTGAAATCTCTTTGTGCCTGATTTTGTAAGAACTTGGCGGGAAATCGGCGGTAAAGGAAGGTGCAAAGGAGGTTCAGGGAGTCTATACTATCGGAAATGGAGGGAAAGGATGCGGATTGGTTCCTCAAATATAGGGATGGAGTCATCAAGGAACTTTAGTTCCTTGAACGCCCAGAGAGCCAGCGTGATGGTTCGGACGGGAACTGCGGGTTTACGGATGAACCCTAAAGCAGAGGATGGAACCGAAAACAGCAGCATAACGGGGCAGGACGCCTGGCGGAAGTTTTATAGGGAAGACCCTTATGCGGATCAAAAGAAGGAAATCAGGGATAAGATGAACGAAATGAATTCCCGTTCGGGAGTAAGGAAACTTTCCCATGTACAGAGTAAAAGGGATGCCCTAAGCACGGTTCGGGATAGGTGTATGCAGTATCTGTTCAGCATTTTCTTTGGAGAAACAAGGAAGTGGGATTTTGGCGGATTGATGGCCGAGGCACAGGCAGGAAGACTTGCTTCCGGACCGGTAGTGATGCAGGAAGTTTCCTATTGCCGAGAAACATATGTGGAAGAGACGGAAGAAACTGTTTTTTCCACACAGGGAATGGTGCAGACGGAAGACGGGAGGACGATTTCTTTCCGGCTGAATGTACAGATGAGCAGAAGCTTCCAGGCATATTACCAGGAGAACTTTACCAGATTGGAGCCTGGTATGATAGACCCGCTGGTAATTAATCTGGAAGGGAATGTGGCCGAATTGCAGGATCAGACATTTCTTTTCGATCTGGATGGGGATGGTGAAAAAGAAGAGATATCTATGCTGGGAAAAGGCAGCGGATATCTGGCGCTCGACAGGAACGGCGATGGTGTCATCAATGACGGAAGCGAATTATTCGGAACAAAGTCGGGGGATGGGTTTGCGGATCTTGCCGCCTACGATTCCAACGGGAATGGATGGATTGACGAAAATGACGAAATCTGGGATAAGCTGCTGATTTGGACTAAGGATGAATACGGACGGGATAAATGCTACAAACTTTCGGAAAAAAATGTGGGGGCGATTTGCCTTTCCAGTGCATCTACGGATTTTTCTCTAACCTCCCAGGGAAACACGTCCGATGGTTTCCAACCAGGGGAAGTCAATGGGAGAATCCGCCGTACCGGTATTTTCTTATATGAAAATGGGTATGCAGGAACGATACAGCATGTGGATGTGGCGGAACATGGGCAGGGGAGCAGGAATTTCGATGCAGCGGGCTGAAAATAGCGAATAGTAGGAAATTCGTACAGCAATTTTTGGTAAAGAATGCCGGCTTCCGGTTAGAATGAATTCCCCTGGCATAAAAAGGATATCTATACATACAATAATGTAGGGGTGTCCTATGAGAAAATCAGAAATAAAAAATCTTATATTCAATAACAGATTAAATAGCAGAAGGAATGATGCCGAACCGGGCGGCCGGGATGTGGCGGCAGTCTTTCTGTTTATTTTTTTATTTCCTTATATCGTTTCCTTTTTCTTCGGAAACGTGGGGAGGGGGATGGATGAGGGGGGCGATACGGAACAGATGGAAGCAGATGCAGGAAACGGGGCTTCGGAGTTGTCCCGGGAGGATATAGATAAAGCCGAGTTTATCGTATGCAACACGACGGAGGCCGGAATGGAGAAGATGCCTTTGGAGACCTATCTGGTGAGCAGGCTGCCTGCCACCGTTCCTATGGAGTATGAAATGGAGACGCTTAAGGCGCAGGCAGTGGTGCTTCGGACAGAGTTGCTGCGGCGGTATTACGATACGAGGGATGAGCAGCAGAAAGACGGGAAATGTTATATCTATGTGGAAAGCAATATCGTTCAGACGGACGGGGCATTTTATGAGAAATGCAAGGAGGCGGTGGGGAGCACAAGGGGAATGTATTTAACCTATGAAGGCTGCCCGGTTCGTGCGCCTTATTTTGCGGTGAGTGCGGGGGCAACCAGAAATGGGAACGAGGTCTTCGGGAATCAGGATTATGGATATTTAAAGTCCGTTATATGCGGGCGGGATTTTACTTCGGAGGATTATGTACATAGTTTGAGAGTCAGCCGGGATATTTTTATGGAGAAACTGCTCGAAATAGAACCGGAGGCAGTTTGGGAGGAAGGGCAAACATTGGAGGAAGCTTTTCCGATGACAAAGGACAGGGCGGGCTATATAGCGAAGGTGGATATAGGCGGGAAAACTGTTTCAGGGGAAAGAATCCGGATGGCATTTTTATTGAATTCCTCCTGCTTTGAATGGAGGGAGGAAGGGGATGACGTGATAATCAAGACAAAGGGGGTTGGGCACGGGCTGGGCCTATGCCAGTATGGGGCAAATGAAGCGGCAAAAAAGGGGAGCGATTTTATTGACATACTGAACTATTTTTTTTCCGGGGTTGTGATAGAAAAAACTGAATAAAGAATCCGAAACAGGTAAAACTATCGATGAGGAATCAAATTCTGTTAGGAGGAATGAAAATGAGAAGAAGAAATAGAAGTGGTGCCAATAAAGAAAGAGTGATTATGGTGCTCTCATCGGTGTTTGTACTGGCGGCTTTAACAGCAACGGGTTTATTTTTCAGAGGGAAGAGCGAGGAGAAAAACGATGGATATGTGGTTGATTTCAGCGCCATTGAAGATGAATCGGACACTTTGGTAAAGAATGACAGTACGGAAATACAAGGTGTCATGGATAAGGCTGCGGATGCCCAGGGAGTTAACAAAGACGCGGTAACGGCCGATGATTTGGACTATGACCCTTATTTCCAGGAAACAAATTCGGTAAACGTGGAGAACGAAGAGGCTGTGGACGGGGAAACTGAAGGAGAAGAAAAAGGCGAAAAGGCAGAAGAAAAGAACATTGAAAAAAGCAGTGAAAAGGATAAAAAGAAAAATGAAAACGGTGAGGAAGGGATGATAGAGGAGGGCACGGATTCCGCTACATTGGAAGAAGTGGCCCGCATGGAGGAAATGGAGGATACGATGGCAATCGCTACTTCTACATCCATCCAGCCGGCCCTTACTTTTGGCGACAATGATACGCTGGCATGGCCCATTGTAGGAAATGTGCTGATTAATTACAGCATGGACAAGACTATTTATTTCCCTACTTTGGAACAGTATAAATATAATCCGGCCATCATTATTTCCGCAGTGGAAGGGGAGACGATTACGGCTGCAGCCAATGGTAAAGTAAGCAGCATTTATTCCAACCCGGAGTTAGGGACTGTAGTAGTAATGGAACTGGGGAACGGTTATGAACTGACTTATGGACAGCTAAAGGATATTACGGTGTCGGAAGGCGGTTTTGTAAATAAGGGCGATATCATTGGGAGCGTGGCTGCCCCGACTAAATATTACAGCGTGGAAGGCTGCAATGTTTACTTCAAGCTTACCAAGGACGGCGAGCCTATAAACCCTATGACAAAGCTGAACTCCCGGGAGCAGTAAAACGGCTTTCCTACAGGACTTGTACAATACCATATATCACTGGCCCAAACAGTTACGGGAGGGCAGAAAAGCTGCAGCGCGGAATTGGCTGCAGCTTAATTGGTGGAGAAGATAGGTTATTGTGAAAAAAGGGTATGGAAAGATAGATTCATCATAGATTGCGGAAAGGGCGTGGCTATCAATATGCGAAGATACTTATTAAATGGCCGGATTATGACAATGGCATCGGAAAAGAAGGGGAATAGGAAGAATAAAGTGAGGCCGCTGTATGAAAACGGCTATCTTCTGATAGAAAAGGGAAAAATCGCCGCCATAGGGGATATGGAGGAATTAGGGCATATTCCTAAAAGGGATGGGGGAACGGATGTGATTGATGTGGAGGGCCGCCTGGTGATGCCGGGAATCATTGAGGCTCATTGCCATATGGGAATTACGGAGGAGAAAAAGGGGATGGAAGGGGATGACTGTAATGAAAATGTAGAGCCTATCACCCCATATCTTCGGGCAATTGATGCCATTAACCCCATGGATGCAGCCTTTGACGATGCCGTCAGGGCGGGCATTACTTCGGCTATGGTGGGGCCTGGCAGTTCCAATGTGGCAGGGGGGCAGTTTGCCTTTATCAAGACGAAGGGAAGAAGAATCGATGAATTGGCAGTTTTGGCTCCTGCGGCGATGAAGGTTGCTTTTGGGGAAAATCCCAAGGTGAATTTTTCCGGACAGGGGAAAATGCCAGTGACCAGAATGGCTATCGCAGGGATGCTGCGGGAAGAGCTTTTTAAGGCGAAGAAGTATGTGGAAAGGAAAAGGAAGGCGAAAGAATCCGGAGAGGTTTTCGAAGAGGATTTTAAGTACGAATGCTGGATTCCGGTCTTTGAAGGGAGAATCCCGTTGAAGGCCCATGTGCACAGGGTGGACGATATATTTACCGCCATTAGGATTGCCAAAGAATTTGGGCTGAAAATGACGCTGGATCATTGCAGCGAAGGGCATCTGATTGCGGAAGAACTGGCCGCAGAAGGCTATCCCGCCATTGTGGGGCCGGATTTGTCCAGCAGAAGTAAGATTGAAGTGCAGAATGTGGCATTTAAGACGGCGGGGATTTTGGATGCTGCAGGGTTAAAGGTGGCTATTACAACGGACCATCCGGTGTCCCTGATTCAGTCCCTGCCGATTTGCGCCGGGCTGTGTGTGAAGTCGGGCATGCCTATGGATGCGGCGCTGCGGGCGATTACACGGAATGCGGCGGAGATTTGCAATGCGGCAGACCGGGTGGGCAGCCTGGAAGTGGGGAAAGATGCGGATATTGCGGTCTTTGACGGGAATCCGCTGGAAGTATTTACCCAGACCTACTGTACAATAATCGACGGAGAAGTGGTGTATGGATGTGAGGATCATCATTGACAGAGAAAAGTGACAGCGAAGCCGAAAGGCTGAACTGTTACGCAAAGAGTCCGGCCATTATAATTCTTCCCTTTACCAATTGTCATCTTAGAGGTATAATTTGAATATCATTAGGTGGAGTTGACATGCGTAAAGCCCCGGAAGTGCCGGGGCACAAAAGCTGCGCGGCATCCACAAACTTGAGATGCGCAAAAGTCTGCGCAGAAATGAGGTGAAGATTGAAAATTGAAAATTTTCAATCCGGAGATTTGTGCTACGCACAAAGTCTCCGTACTTTGGAAAGGAGCAAGGTTATAAAAATGAAAGTAGTGGTTTTAACCGGTGGAATTAGTACGGAAAGAGATGTTTCATTGAGTTCCGGGAAGATGATTTACGAGGCGGTTTTGGAGAATGGGCATCAGGCAGTTTTGCTGGATGTGTATTTTGGATACATTGGGGATGATGTAGAGGGGATTTTCGAGAAGGACGAGGATTGGGCGAAGGAAATAGGGATGGTTGGGGAAGAGAATCCCGATATTGAGGCTGTGAAGGCCTTGCGCAAAGATGGAGGGAAAAGCTATTTCGGCCCTAACGTGATAGCTATTTGCCAGGCGGCAGATGTGGTATTTATGGCGCTGCATGGAGATGGGGAAAGCGGGAAGATTCAGGCCGCTTTTGATTTGATGGGAATCACCTATACGGGAACGGATTATGTAAGTTCGGCCCTTAGTATGGACAAAGGGCTGTCCAAGGAACTGTTTGACTATCACGGGATTCCTACGCCAAGGGGATTCCGCCTGAAAAGAGGGGAAGAGCGCGTGGGGGAAGTTCCTTTTCCCTGTGTGGTAAAGTCCTGCCGGGGCGGCTCCAGCGTGGGGGTCTGCATGGCGAAGGACGAAAAGGAATACGAAGCAGCCCTGGAAGAGGGGTTCCGCTATGATGATGAAGTGGTGGTGGAACAGTACATAAAAGGCAGGGAATTTTCGGTAGGCGTTATGGAGGGCAGGGCATTGCCGGTCATCGAAATTGCGCCAATCAGCGGTTTTTATGATTATAAGAATAAATATCAGGCGGGAAGTACGGTGGAGACCTGCCCGGCAGTTCTTTCGGAGAGGAAGACAAAGGAACTGCAGCATATGGCGGAAAGGGTATTCCGGGTACTAAGGCTGAAAAGTTATGCCCGTATGGATTTTATGATGAATGAAGAGGAAGAGATATTTTGTTTAGAGGCGAATACTCTGCCGGGTATGACGCCCACATCGCTGCTGCCCCAGGAAGCCAAGGCGGAAGGGGTTGATTTCGGGCAGCTTTGTGAGAAGATTTTGCGGTCGGCGAAAGAAATGAAGTATGGAGTTTGACGGGAAAGGCAGGAGATGGGGAATGAAAAGTCTTACGTTAAAGAAGATAGCGGAAGTTTGCAAAGGAACGCTGCATTGCTGCGGGAAAGGAACGGACGGGGAGATATCGGGCGTAGTGCTGGATTCCCGGCAGATAAAAAAAGGTTATCTTTTCATTGCAACGAGAGGGGAACGTGCAGACGGCCATCGCTTCATTCCCCAGGTCTTTTCCAATGGTGCGGCAGGGGTAGTATGCGAAGAAGAGCCGGAAGATAAGTCAGGGCCTTATATCCTTGTGGAAGATTCCTTTCAGGCTTTGAAAGATATTGCGGGCTTTTACAGGCAGCAGCTGGATGTGACAGTGGTGGGCGTGACCGGGAGCGTGGGGAAAACCAGTACGAAGGAGTTCATTTCTTCTGTGCTGGAGACGAAATATAAAGTGCTGAAAACAGAGGGGAATTTTAATAACGAAATAGGGCTTCCCCTGACAATCCTGCGCATTCGCCGCTGCCATGAGGTGGCAGTAGTGGAGATGGGTATCAGCGATTTTGGGGAAATGCACAGGCTGAGTGAAATCGCAAAGCCTGATATTTGTGTGCTGACCAATATTGGGCAGTGTCATTTGGAGAACCTAAAGTCGAGGGAAGGGATTCTGAAGGCGAAAACGGAAATTTTTGACTTTATGGGTGAGAAGGGAAGGGTTTGTATCAATGGCGATGATGACATGCTGCGGACGGTGAAAACCGTAAGGGGAGAAAAGCCGTTGACTTTCGGCCTGGAACAGGAAAATGATGTTTATGCGGTAAACGTGGAGAATAAAGGACTGTTCGGAAGCAGTGCGGATATTCATATGGACAATAAATCCTTTCATGGGAATATACCTTTGCCGGGGGAACATATGGTGTACAATGCGCTGGCTGCGGCCTGCGTGGGTAACCTGATGGGGCTTACGGAGGAAGAAATTGCCAGGGGCATAGAGGCGGTGAAACCAGTGGATGGAAGAAGCCACATCATACGCACGAAAGATAAGGTGGTCATTGATGACTGCTACAATGCTAATCCGGTGTCCATGTGCGCGGCTTTGGATTTGCTGTCCACGGCGCTGACCAGAAAAGTGGCGGTTTTAGGTGATATGTTTGAACTGGGAAAAGAGGAGAAGGATTTGCATCGCAGAGTAGGGGCCTATGCGGCGATACGGGGGATTGATGTAATCGTGTGCATTGGGGAACTTTCCAGAAACGCATATGAAGGGGCTCTGGCAGGATATGGAATGGAAGGGAAAAGTGTTTATTATTTCCACCGGAAAGAGGAGTTTCTGGAAAGGTGGAGAGATATTATAGAAATAGACGATACAATACTAATAAAGGCATCTCATGGGATGGCATTTGACGGAATTGTAAAAGTGCTGGCGGGAGAGTGATTCCCGGAAGCAATGAGCAGAGACAAAGAACAGTGTGGGGGTTACGATGGGAAAAAGAAGAAGCGAAAATCACAGAAGAAAATATGCAGGAGAGCAGAAAACTTTTTCCGGCCAGGCCAGAGCCTGGATTGCAAATATTTATTTGCTTTTAATGCTGGGGGTTTATCCGCTTTTACAAGTAGATGGATACATGGATTTGGTATATAAAAAATGGGCAATGCTCCTGCGGGTGACGGTGGCTGCGGTGGTTGTGAGCCTGCTATGTTTTCTTGGCGGTTATATCAGCGGTTTGGGAAAGGCTTCCGGTGTTGCGGCCAGGGGCGGCAAGGGCGCAGGCGTACGAGAGCGGAAAAAAACGGATTGGATGCTTGTGGACTGGTTTGTGGCAGGCTATTTTATTTGTGTGCTCATTTCCTATCTCTGCGCGGCGGACAGGCAGGCATCTTTTTGGGGGGTGGATACCTGGTATACAGGTTTTGTCTGCCAATTGCTCCTTATTGGTATCTATTTTATGATTTCCAGAGGATATGCAGGGATGCCATATATGGATGTGATAAGTGCGGCCGTGGCCGTTATCGTGGGGGGCATTGTGATATTGCAACGGTTCGGTGTGGATGTATTGCATCTTTACGAAGGGTTTGGGGATGACGTGAAGCTGGAGTTTGTCACAACGCTGGGGCAGATTACATGGACTTCCAGTTATGTTACGATTCTTCTGATCGCCGGAATGGGAGTTTATTTTCTCACAGCAGAAACGGAAAAAAACAGGAAAATCTTTTGGGGAATATGCGTGGGTATTGGTTTTGCCATGGAAATGGTGCTGAATTGCGATAGCGGCGTGATTGCCATGTGCGCGGCGATAATGATTATGGTATGGATTGCGGTGGGCAGCAGGGAGAAAACGCTTAGGGTAATGGAAATACTGATGATTTTCCTTGCTTCGGCGGCTGTGATGGGGATAGCGGAGCGGCTCTTTGCGAATAGGATGATACCGATAGATGCGATCTACCTGAAAGTTGCACAGAGCGTAATTGTTTATCCTGTTCTGGCGGCTGTGGCTTTCCTTTATTTGCTTATAAAAAGGGAAAAAATAAATGTGGAAGGAAACCGGAAGGGCGTACGTATCATCAGGGGGATTTACCTGGGGATAGTGGCGCTTGGAATTGGGGCAGCCGTGGTTTTGTTTGTTTTGCATGGAAAGGGGTATTTCGCCGGATCGCCTACGGAGAACTATTTCCGGTTTACCATATGGTGGGGGAACAGCAGGGGATTTATCTGGCGGACCGGGGCCGCCGTATTTATGGATTTCGGCATCGGTAGGAAATTATTTGGCTGCGGGCCGGACGGCTTTACCCCGTATGCGTATCAATTGATGGGGGATGCCATTAATGAATTCTGGCATAACCAGATAGTTCCCAACGTACATAATGAGTGGTTCAATGCGGTGATTAATTATGGGCTTGTAGGGGGAGCGGCATATTTAGGTATTTTTGTCTCTTCGGCCTGGCTTTATCTGAAAACAGCCCTATCTTCCATGGCGGATGGGAAAACGCGGGCGGTGCTCTTTGGCTGCGGGCTGGCTGCTTTTGGGTATATTGTCCACAATGTCTTATGTTACCAGCAGATTATCGGCACACCGGTAATTTTCATACTGATAGGCATAGGTGCGGCGAAAATACGGCAGGAAAAAGCGGCTGATCCAAAAGAGCCGCTGTAGGCGATGCGGCATCAGAAATTGTGCCACCAGGGGAGAAGTCTGTGGGGGCGGATGGGAAAGGCCCGTGGTGTCGAAAGAGGAACAGACGATGATTGAGTCAAATAGGATGACCGCTGGCAGTCCGGCAAAACATATTTTAAAATTGGCGTTTCCGTTGATGCTTGGAAATATTTTTCAGCAGCTGTATACAATTGTGGATACGGCTGTGGTGGGAAAAGCCCTTGGGGTGAATGCTTTGGCGGCACTTGGAACAACGGAATGGATGATTTTCTTGATGGTGGGCGCTATTCAGGGGATAACCCATGGGTTTTCCGTAGTTGTGGCTCAACGCTTTGGGAATAAGGAAGAAGAGGGGGTGAGAGCGGCGGTCATATGTGCGTTGGCGCTTACCCTTGTTTTTTCTGCGATATTTATGGTGGCCGGGCTGTTTCTTATCTGTCTGATATTAAAAATTATCCGTGTGCCGGAAGAAATATATGGAATGGCAAAAGAATATTTACGTATTATCTATGGAGGGATACCCATAACTTTTGCTTACCATATGATGGCTTCGGTCCTGCGGGCAGTGGGCAACAGCAAAATACCGCTTAAGGCGATTGCCATTTCTTCCGTATGTAATATTTTTATGGATATTTATTTTGTGATATATATGCGGCAGGGAATTGCGGGGGCGGCCTGGGCTACGATAATAGCTCAAATGATATCGGTTTTTTATATCATAGGAAATTGCCGTAAGGTATTGGCAAAGTCCGGGTGCAGGCAAGAAGGAGAACGGAAAAGGGGGAATCCTTGGAGAGGATTTTGGGGAGATATACGAAAAAAGGACTTGCTGGAAGAACTGAGAATAGGATTGCCCCTGGGGGTACAAAATATGGTGACAGCCCTGGGCGGGTTGGCCGTGCAGGCGATGATTAACAGTTTTGGTGTCTTGTTTATTGCTGGATATACGGCTGCCGTTAAACTGTATGGATTGCTGGAAATTCCTGCATCATCTTATGGATATACGATGTCGGTTTTTGCCGGACAGAATGTGGGGGCAGGAGAGAAGGCGAGAGTCCAAAAAGGATTATTTTCGGGGATTGTGATTGGTACAGTGTCCGCGGTTATCATGTCGGCCATTATGATAGGTGTGGGAGACAAAATTGTGGCGTGCTTTATCTCCGTAGGCAATGGTCCGGACGCTGCGGCTGCGGCGGGTGCTTTGGCAGCCGGTTCCGTAGAAAGCGTAGTTCAAACCATAAAAATTGCTTATGATTTTCTCGTCCTTCTTGCAGTTTTCTTTCCTATGCTTTATATTTTGTATATAGCCAGGGGCTGTGTACAGGGCCTGGGGAATTCCCTGCTGCCAGTGGTATCCAGCTTTGTACAATTGCTCATGCGGATAGGCGGTGCATATGTGCTTGCAGGAATTATCGGAGAATATGGTGTCTTTTGGGGAGAAATCCTGGCATGGGTCGGGGCGGATGCGATTTTGGCTTTGGGGATTTTTTGGTGGTTTAAGAAGAAAACCCGAAAGGGACGGATTTCGTAACAGGGAAGCCGAAAGGCTGAACTGTTACAGCTTCACACCCTCACAGTCTAAATACGCATAAACTGTTGACATGTATAAAAATTTGTGGTATTCTATTAATAATTCGAAAGTACAAAAAAATGAACATTCAAAGAGAAAGGAGAAGAAGCACATGAAAAGATTGTAAAAGATGTTCTTTGTCAGGAAACGTTTATAATTAATTTTTCTTGAATTTTAATTGACAAACTGCATAAAAGGTAGTAGCATATCAATATACAATATTTTGGATATTGAGGAGCCGTTTTTATGAATACAGATTCTACAAATGTTTTATATCAGAAGATTGGTGTGACAATTGAAAAACTGGCTCTTGACTTGCTTTCGAAGAATGTAGGGGATAGGATTCAGCCTATTTCTCAGTATCAGGAGGATTTTGCGGTCTCCAGAGGAACGATTCAGAATGCGATTCGTTATTTAGAGGAAGCTGGTGCTGTGAATTTGACACATCATGGACATCAGGGTACTTATATTGCAGGCTTGGATTATGGAAAGCTGCAAGAGAATTGCCTGAGGAAGGGGTTGATGGGCATTATGCCGCTTCCCTATTCTGCAACCTATGAGGGCTTTGCAACTGCCATATATGAGCAGTTAAAGGATCTGCGGTTTAATATGGCTTATGCCAGAGGAGCAGCCGGACGTATTGACTTAGTTGTTTCAGGCGCTTATCAGTTTGCAGTCAGTTCCCAGTATGCGGCGGAGTATGCCATAGATTCCGGAAAGGAGATTGAAGTTGTTCTGAATTTTGGTACAGGAAGCTTTCTTTCTCAACATGTGCTGTTGCTTCGGGATGTTACGATGGATGGCATCGTGGATGGAATGCGGGTAGCTTATGACAGTGATTCCCTTGATCAGAGTAAAATTACCCAGAACCTTGTGAAGGGAAAGAAGGTAGAATTGGTTGGTATCCGTACCCAGCAGACGATTGCAGCATTGCGGGCTGGAATCATAGATGCGGGTGTCTGGAATTATGATGATATTTTGGAAAATCATCATTTGGAGGAATTAAAGGTGGTTTTTTTAGATGCATCTGAGTATAATAAGCTGTTCTCTACAGCAGTGCTCTTGGTTAGAAAAGATGGAGGATATTTGAAAGAAGTCTTGAAGAAGTATATTAATGTGAAACAGACTATGGAAATTCTGGAGGACGTACGAAATGGCAGAAGAACTCCATCTTACTAAGAAATTTTTTTGCACGAATGTACAAAATTTTGTATATTACGATGCCTGAGGAACTTTGGACGGGTATTCCTGTATTCCCGCGAGTAACGAGCCAAGTGGCTGCTTGCAGACATTTGGTGACTGCCGCGAGGGTCAAATACCCAGCAGCCCTACAACGGGGTCTTTGATTCCCGTGAGCAACGAGCCAAGTAGATGCGTATGCGGCGGAGTCTTTGACGCACAAAAGGTATGTGTAATTCCAAGTTTGTGTCTGCGCGGCATCTACAAACTTGACATGCGTAAAGCCCCGGAAGTGCCGGGCCACAAATTCCGCGCAGAAATGGAGTAAAATATGGAAGGAAAAGAAACACTGCATCAAAGACTGGAGATCCTGGAGCAGAGTGGATTGATTGAAAAGCATACGACAGAGCAGACAGACAAAATCATTGGCCTGCTCTATGGAAAAGGGCATGAGCCAGATATGGAAAAGATGGAGACCTTCATTACCCATATTGCTATGGCAATGCAAAGAATCCAAAACAGTGAATATGAGCAGCCCTTGGCCAAGGAGGTGTTGGAGGATTTAAAAACGGAAGCTTTTTATGAGGAAGCGAAAAAACTGGCTCAGGAGATTTACGGCATTGTTGATATCGAATTTCCTCAGGCAGAACGAGATTATTTAATTGTCCATTTGTGCAACCTATTATCGTAATAATATGCAGGAATAGGAGGAAAATGCATATGAAAATTGCAATTGGAGGAATGCAGAAAAACCAAATGCAGCAAGAAGTGGCTAAAGCATGCCCAGACGTGGAAACAGTTGTGACAAATGATATGAATGCTGCGTCCATGTTAAAAAAAGGAGAGGCAGATTACTATATTGGCGCTTGCGAAAGCGGCGGCGGATCTGCAATTGCCATTCTTATTGGCCTTATTGGATATAACAAATGCTGTACAGTTTGTAAAAACGGTGGTGATCCAAAAAAAGAAGAGATCGAAAGGTTTGTATCTGAGGGAAAAATATGTTTTGGAATGACCGTATCCCAGATTGAGAATACCATTCCGATTTTAATGCAGGTTTTAAAGGAACATGAAAACAAATAACGAAAGCTGAGAAGGAAAAAATTATGGAATTAAATGTTATGAATGTAATTGTTGCTATGCTCGTATGTGCCATGGGCGCCTTTTTATCCCATATGGGAATGGCAGTATTCCACGATGGAATCAGGCCGGTTATTCCGGAGTATATCGAAGGACGTATGCATCGAACGGAGATGGCTTCGGTTGCGTTTGGCCTTAGTGTTGGCTTTATTGCTTCTGTAGGTATTGGTAATGCTCTTGTAACGAACCTTTTAAATCCATGGTTGCTGTTTCTGGCAACTGATATCATTGGTATCGCTTCTCCCAAAAAGTGGCTGGCGCCGATTTTAGGGGCAATCTGGGGATTGATCTGTCTTACAGGTATTGGCGGAATCAATGCAGTGCTTGTTGGTATGCCGGTAGATTTGATTGGCGCTATGGGTGATGTGGGAACTTATGTGGTAACTGGATTTGCTTTATTTCCAATTATTGCGATTATCATGCAGTTTGGTATGAAATCAGGTGTAATTACAGCAATTATTGTATTTGTATTTAGACTGGCTGGTCCTCTGTTTTCTCCTATCAGTGCAGATGCCTGGACTATGATGGTCGGAGTGATTACGCTGGTTGCATTTTGTGTAATTAAGGATAACAAGAATAAAGAAAAAGAGGATGGAGATAGCTTAAATGTCTTTTCCGAAAGAATTGCAAGGATTCGGAAAAATCTTCCCTTCCTTATGGCTATGGGAGCGTTGGTTGCACTTGCATGTAACATTCATGTGTTTGCAGGTTCAGATGTATCTATGTTTGACTTGTCAACAGCCTATGCGATGGGAGATACTCCGGAAGCAGCAGCCCTCGTTAAAACAGTGGCAACAAACGAATTTATGAGAGGTCTAAGCTTTATTCCCTTGATTGCAACTACGGCAATTACAACCGGTGTATATGGTGTGGCAGGCTTTACCTTTGTGTATGTGGCAGGCTATCTTTGCCCCAACCCTATTTTTGCGGCAATTTTAGGCGCAGCAATTATTTTTGCAGAGGTTATGCTTTTGGGATTCATTGGTAAGTTTCTGGGTAAATTCCCATCTATGCGTGATGCTTCCGATAATATCAGAAGTTCTATGAATGCCTGCGTGGAGTTTGCTTTGATTATTGGTTCTGTTGCGGCATGCTGTACTATGGGGGCTGCTACAACTGCAGGGGCAGCTGGCGGATTTGTAATTGGTGCATGTATTTATCTGATAAATGAAATTACAGGACGTAAGATTATGCGTATGGCAATTGGACCGGTGGCAGCAATTGCAACAGGAATTATTCTAAATCTTACGTACTTAATTGGATTGACTCCTTTAATATAGAGGAGTCATGGTGGAGAGAAAGATTGTGTCTGCGCGGCATCCACAAACTTGACATGCGTAAAGCCCCGGAAGTGCCGGGGCACAAAAGCCGCACAGAAATGAGGTGAAATATGATACAGACGGTAAAGGGGGCAATTCCGGCAAGTGAACTTGGGGTAACCATGTGCCATGAGCATTTGGCGTTGGACCTTTCACCGGTAAGAGGAGATCAGGACTCAAACTTTGATGATTCCAGGCTTGTGTGCAAAGAAATCGAGAAAATGAAAGCATTGGGAGTACAGTCTGTGATTGAAGTAACTTGCAACGATATGGGGCGAGATGTTCGAAAACTGCGTGAGTACAGTGAGACTTGTGGGATTCATATCGTTGCCTCCACAGGTTATTATCTGAAGGAGTATCATTCGGAGTTTGTAAAAAATGCAGCTCCGGAGGAGTTGTGTGAGGTATTTTGCAGGGAAATCACAGAGGGAATTGATGGAACGGATATTAAAGCAGGAATTATCGGTGAGGTTGCCTCAGGGGAGCCTGCTATGGGGGAAAGTGAGAAAAAGGTTTTAACTGCAGCAGCCATGGCAGGGAAAATTACACAGACTGCAGTTACAACGCATTGCCAATTGGGAAAGCTTGGTTTGGAGCAGCTTGAACTATTACAGAGATATGGCATGGAGTCTAATAAAATTATTTTGGGGCATTTAGATTTGGCGAATGACAGAGATTATTATGAGACATTGCTAAAGACAGGTGTAAATATAGGCTTTGACACAATTGGAAAGACTGGCTATCTTGGCGATGAAAAACGGGCGGATAATTTAATGTATTTGATTGAAAGAGGCTGGGAAGAGCAGATAGTGTTGTCACAGGATATTTCCAGAAAATCCTACTTCTCAGAGTATGGAACATATTCTGGTTATATGGCAGTTATGAAGAATTTTGTACCTCTTCTGAAAGAAAAGGGAATTAAAAAAGAAACTCTGGACAAGCTTTTGATTTACAATCCGGCCCGTATTTTGGATAAAAAGAGTTAGGGGTGATTGTTACGAAAACATATCCATTGCAAAGTATATCGATGGAGGAAGCAAAAAAACTTCAATTTTGGATTGTAGATTGTATTACAAACGAGTTTCAGGGACATGAGATATTAAGCAGAGGTGACTTAGGAGTAGTTCTGGGATTGAATCAACCTTTGACAACACAGAAAGCAGAGCGTGTAATTAGGAAAATTTTTGGAGCAGAAGAAAGCCTTCTTGTGCGGGGAGCAGGGAGCGCAGCCATACGCTTTGGGCTTCATGCAATGCTAAAGCCCGGGGAGGCCGTACTGGTACATAAGGCACCCGTTTATGAGACTACAGAGACTTCCTTTCGTATGATGGGGCTTCATAAGATAGAAGCAGATTTTAATGATTTAGCACAGCTTTGCCGGACGCTGGGGGAGCATCCAGAGATTCGAGGGGTTGTGATCCAACATACCAGACAACTTCCGGAGGATTGCTATGAACTATCGGTGGTTATACAGACGATAAAGAAACTTCGGGATATTCCGATCTTAGTAGATGATAATTATGCAGCCCTTAAGATACCGCGAATCGGCAGTCAATACGGTGCTGATTTATCCTGCTTTTCTTCCTTTAAGCTTTTGGGGCCGGAAGGAATCGGGATTATCGTGGGAAAGAAAAAGTATCTGGATTTACTTAAAGAGGAGCATTATTCAGGCGGCATGCAGACTCAGGGGCATGAAGCAATGGATGTGCTTCATGGATTGGTGTATGCACCGGTCGCGCTGGCAATTGAGGCGCAGGAAAGTGAATTATGTGTGCAGCGTTTAAAAGCGGGGGAGATACCTGAAGTAAAAGACGCTTTTTTGGCTAATGCCCAGTCTAAGGTTATTTTAGTTGAATTAAAAGAGGAAATTGCTGAGAAGGTTTTGAGAGAATCAGAAAAGCTTGGAGCAGCACCTTATCCCATCGGATGTGAGTCAAAATATGAGATGGTCTCATTGTTTTATCGGATTTCAGGTACATTCCGGAAGGTAGATCCCTTTTTGGAGCATCGTATGATTCGTATTAATCCTCTTCGAGCCGGAAGTGATACGGTTATACGAATATTAAAAGAATCCATAGAAAGAGTGAAAGTATGTTTGTAAAGCAAATATTGGAAAGAAATCCGGAACTTGTGCAGGCTGCATTTGAACTGCATACGAAAGGCCGGCTGCTTCCGGATTCCTATATAATTGATGTCGATGCATTCTGTGCTAATGCAGCAGCGATTCTGGCCGAGGCCAGGCGGCATAATTTTCAACTTTATTTCATGCTAAAGCAATTAGGGAGAAATCCGTACCTGGCCCAAAAACTAGTTGAAATGGGTTATCCGGGAGCAGTTGCAGTTGATTTTAAGGAAGCGCAGACTATGATGGAACATCGGATACCCCTTGGGAATGTAGGGCATCTGGTGCAAATCCCGGAAGCAATGTTGGAAAAGGTGGTTGCTTATGGCGCAGATGTGATAACGGTGTACTCAAAGGAGAAAATGGCTTCCATTGAAAAAACGGCGGAGAAATTAGGCAAGAAGCAAGGGATTCTGATTCGCGTTTATGACAAAAACGATATGATTTATTCAGGGCAGACTGCAGGGATTGCCATAAATCAGCTGGAAGAAACCGTAAAATACATAGATAGCGACTGCCCCCATCTTCAGATTAGGGGAGTTACATCCTTTCCCTGCTATCTTTACCAGGAAGAACGGCAGGATATTTATCCGACGGAGAACCTTACTACGGTACTTCGGGCAAAAAAAATACTGGAGGATATGGGGCATAGAGACTTGCTAATTAATACTCCGTCCGCAACCTGCGTAAGCACCATCCGAAAAATGGCATCCTTTGGCGGCAATTGCGGGGAGCCGGGGCATGGGCTTACAGGTACAACACCCCTTCATGCATATGAGATGCAGGCAGAGAAACCGGCCGTTGTGTATGTGAGCGAGATTTCCCACAATTTTATGGGCAATGCCTATTGCTATGGCGGGGGGCATTATCGCCGTTCCCATGTGAAATATGCATTGATAGGAGATTCAATGGAAGATGCCAAGATGCTAAAGGTAATTCCGCCCTGCGATGAAAGCATAGATTATCATTTTGGAATTTCCAAAGAATGCAGGGTCGGGCATACGGTTGTCATGGTATTTCGTTTTCAGATATTTGTAACAAGAAGCGATGTGGTTCTGGTGGAGGGCATATCAAAAGGGAAGCCTAGTATTATTGGGGTTTATGACAGTTTAGGGAGAAAGAAGGAATAGTAGATGAGGCGTTTTGTGGTGATTGTCCTGGACGGGTTTGGAATTGGAGCAATGGATGATGCAAAGAAAGAACGCCCGGGCGATGAAAAGGCAAATACTTTAAGAAGCATCTTAAATGACGAGCCGGACTTGAAGCTTCCGAATTTAGAGTACATGGGGCTGATGAATGCTTACGGGGAAGAGAGTGCATTTATGAAGTTTTCCCCGGATGCCAACTACGGAAAGTCTGAACTGATGCATTTTGGCGCGGACACTTTTATGGGGCATCAGGAGATTATGGGAACTCTCCCAAAGAAACCGGAAGCACACCCATTTCAGGAGAAAGTGGATGAAGTTGCAAAGCATTTAAGAGAAACGGGGCATAAGGTACAAACTCTTGAAAGAGAGGGACTCCGATATATATTGTGTGATGATTATGTGACCGTGGCGGATAATTTGGAAGCGGATTTGGGCATGTGCTACAATGTGACGGCGCCCTTGGATTATATTTCTTTTGAAAAGGAACATGAGATTGCGTCATTGGTCAGGGAGGTAGTTACTGTAGGCCGTGTAATTGTTTTTGGAGGCACAGGGAATACAATGGATGACCTGTGGAATGCGGAAGAGACGAAGAATGGAAAATATATTGGAATCGGCTCCGCAAAATCCAAGTCATATATTCAGGGCTACCAATGTCTGCATTTAGGATACGGTGTTGATAAATATGTACAGACTCCAACCATTTTGTCAAAGAGCGGCATTCCGGTAACCTTAATTGGCAAAGTTGCCGATATTGTAGCCAATGATTGGGGCACCAGTATTTCCTGCGTACCCACAAAAGAGTGCATGGATGATACAATTGCAGAATTCCGGAAAATGGAAACAGGGTTTATTTGCACGAATATACAGGAAACAGATTTGGCAGGGCATTCTCAATTAACGAGGAATTACCGTGAAATTTTGGAAATTGCAGATGAAGGGATTGGAAGGCTTCTGCCTCTTTTGACCGAAGAAGACGTTTTGCTTGTAATGGCAGACCATGGAAATGACCCGAACATTGGCCATAGCAAACACACAAGAGAATGTGTACCTATATTAATTTATCAGAAAGGTATGCATGGCGTAAAGCTGGGAAAAAGGAAGACGCTTTCAGACGTAGGCGCAACGGTATGCCATTGCCTTGGTGCGCCGGCGCCGCAGAACGGAACGCCTATGTGGGAGGCGTAGGCGTCGATAGGGAGAATATAAGGTAACAGTTCAACCAAGGACTTTGCACTTGCTGAAAAGTAGGACTTTTAAAAAAGTCCGTACAAACAAAGGGAAGGCAAGGCGGTGTGGACGACATAAATGGAAAGCCAGGAGGAACCTTTACAACAGCCGCTTTCTGGCTGAACGATTGCTTCTGGCTTTCTCTTTTTGTTAGTTAGATTTCCCATAACGTCAACTGTCATCTGCATACAACTTTTGCCATCATAACAACTCAGCTTATGGTTGCCTGTTATTTTCTTCTTCCATCATCGCCTTATTCTTAAAATAAGTATCTTTAATAATATCCTGCACCCGTGCACTAAGCTGCTTCCGTTCGGCTTTTGGTATGTCGTTTATATAGATAGGCGGGCAATATTCCAAGATGACATGCGCCTTTTTAATTTTCGGCAGATGATCCTCGAAAATGCCGGCGGAATTATAGATGCTCATGGGTACGATAGGACAGCCGGATTTTTCCGCAATTTTAAAACTGCCATCCCGAAACGGCAGGAAAGTATCATTTACCTTGTTTCTTGTTCCTTCTGGGAAGATACAGATGGAAATGCCGGATTTTACTTTTTCAATGCCTTCCAGAATAGTTTTCAGCCCTTGCTTGATATCTTTGCGGTCAAGAAAAAGGCAGTGGAGATTTTTCATCCAGGTTACAAGGAAGGGGTAGCGGAGCATTTCCTTCTTGGCAATATAACCGGTGGGACGGGGCACACGTACATAGGTGAGCAAGATGTCGAAATAGCTTCGGTGGTTGCCTACATATAATACAGGGGTGTCAGTGGGAACATTTTCCTCCCCGATAACAGTGAGCGATACGCCGGTCATTTTCAGGCATACGCGAAAAGCCCATTTTACAATGGCGAGAGAACTTCTATTTTTCAAATCCATATTAAATTTCCCGATAATCCATTCTGCAATGAGCAGAGGGGTGCTGAGGACAAGAAATAGAATGACAAAAGTGGCGAGACAAATAAAACGAAACATAAGAGGTATCCTTCCTGTTTTTATTCCTGCGTGATATTTCACGTTTGTGAAATAAATAGTACACATTTCATAAACTATTATAGCGGAGAAAGAGAAGTAAAGCAATGCGTAAGTTGATAATTTGTGGGGAAACCGTAACAGTTCAGCCCAGGACTTTGCACTTGCTGCAAAGTCCGTACAAGCACGTTAATTTAGCCAAGAAAGAATCTGCCCCTCGCCGAAGGCGATTTGGAATGGGCAGATTCCGTAACAGGGAAGCCGAAGGCTGAACTGTTACGGGAAACCGTAACGGTTTAGAATGGGCAGACGAGGGTTCCTATGTTGAGAAAAATGTTATTGCCGAAGGAATAGTTCCCCTAAATTGAAAATAAAATAGAAATAAATGAATAAAAGGAATATTAAAATGGGGAAACGCCATATTTTATTGGCATTTGCAGCAGCAGCTTTGGTTTGCCTTTGCGGATGTACGGTAATAACAAAGGACGGAAATGAGAAAGTCAGGGATATAGACTTTACAGTATTGGCGGAGGATAATATACCGGATGAACTAAAGCAGGTGATTGAGGAGAAGAAGGAAAAGGAATTCAAACTAACTTATCAGGATAATGGTTTTTTGTATATTTGTGTGGGATATGGCAGGCAGGAGACGGGCGGGTATAGTATAACCGTCAACGATTTGTATTTGACGGGAAATTCTATTTATGTGGATACAAATCTGATAGGGCCGGATCCGGAGAACAGGGAACTGTATAAGGCGCAGGAAAAAGACAGCGCATCCTATCCTTATGTGATTTTGAAAATAGAGTATTTGGATAAGTCGGTAGTATTCGATTGAGTTTGAAGGGGATTCATTTTTAGGTACAGATATGTTATGGCGGGTAGGGCCAGACGTACCTGCAGCGGAAAATGAATCCCCTAAAAGATAGCCTTAAAAGATAGGGAGAGTGTTTGTTGACGGTTATGGCGGGGATAGGATATACTGTATAGAACGGAGAATGCAGATTAAGAGAAAGGTATGGTCTTTATATGGTACTGGTAAAAGGCGGATATGTAGTTGACCCGGCGAGCGGGTTTGAGGGAGTGGCTGATATTTTGACGGAAAATGGGAAAATATTGGCCATAGGGCCGGATATTGGGCCGGAGGCAGGAATGGAAGGGGAAAGAAGCTGCGTCTGGGATTCCCGTTTGGAAAAAGATATGGAAGTCATCCATGCGGAAGGAAAAATCGTAGCTCCAGGGCTGGTGGATGTCCACGTGCATTTTAGAGATCCGGGATTTACATATAAGGAAGATATTTTCAGTGGGGCGCAGGCGGCGGCCAGGGGGGGATTTACGACGGTGGTTTTGATGGCGAACACGAAGCCTCCTGTAGACAATGAAGAGACCCTGCGGTATGTGCTGGAAAAGGGCGTCAAGACAGGCATTCATGTGGAAAGCTGCGCCAATATAACGGTGGGGATGAAGGGAAAAGAACTGACCGATATGGACAAGCTGGCGGAGAATGGGGCGGCGGGCTTTACCGATGACGGAATTCCCCTTTTGGATGCGGAATTGGTAAAGAGGGCTTATGAGGAAGCGGCAAGGCTGGGAAAACCCTTAAGCTTCCATGAGGAAAATCCCGCATTTATCCAGAATAATGGGATAAATGGGGGGAAGGCGGCGAAACATTACGGGATAGGCGGTTCGGACCGCCAGGCAGAGATTTGGATGGTGGAAAGGGATTTGGCTTTGGCGGAAGGAACGGAGGCGGAGATATCCATTCAGCATATAAGCACAAAGGAAGCGGTGGAATTAGTGCGGAAAGCGAAGAAAACCAATCCCCATATACATGCGGAAGCTACGCCCCATCATTTTACCCTCACCGAAGAGGCGTCTGTCCGATATGGTACGTTGGCGAAGATGAATCCTCCGCTGCGGGAGGAAGCGGATAGGATGGCTATTATCGAAGGCCTTAGAGATGGAACGATAGATATGATAGCCACGGACCATGCACCCCACAGCAAAGAAGAAAAAGAAAAACCAATCACGGAGGCGCCCAGCGGGATTATTGGCCTGGAAACTGCCTTGTCTTTGGGAATTCGGGAATTGGTGGACAAAGGATATTTGACTATGATGGAACTGGTAAGCCGTATGTCCTGGCAGCCGGCACAGTTTTATCATTTGGATGCAGGATATTTGGCCGAAGGCGGGCCGGCGGATTTGGTTGTTTTCGATAGTTCGGAGAAGTGGAAGGCGGAAGGATTTCTTTCCAAGTCATGCAATTCTCCATTTTTGGGGGAAGAACTTCCAGGAACGGTGTATTATACAGTTTGCGGCGGCAAGGTGGTTTACCGGAAAATGTAGCGGAGTCCAATGCTGCCTAATAGGTCTGGTGTGCCTAAGACGCAGCATCCGCAAAATGGCTATGCGCAAAGCCCCGGCAATGCCGGGTTACGATAGCAACGCAGAATTGAGGTTACCAAGTTTGTGCCCGCACGGAATCCACAAACTTGATTATGCAAAAAGCTTTAGCAAAGCTGAATCACAAAAGCCGTGCAGAAATGGGGTTAAAGATGAATTCAAAAAAGAAGACAGAAGCAGAAGTAATATCCCAGCAAAAAATAGGGGATGAAATCTATGATATGTGGATAAGGACGCAGCTGGCGGAATGGGCGCAAGCGGGTCAATTTATCTGCATATATCCGCACAGTGAAAGCACTTTGCTGCCCAGGCCTATCAGCATTTGTGAGACGGAGCAGGGAAAGGGGCAGATGCGGATTGTATATCGGGCAGCGGGGAAGGGAACAAAAGAATTTTCCTCCTACCAGCCTGGGGATAAGATAGCAATACTGGGGAATCTGGGAAATGGCTTTCCTTTGCAGCAGGCGGAAGGGAAGCGTGTGTTCCTCATAGGAGGGGGTATTGGGATTCCCCCCATGCTTCAATTGGCAAAATCTTTAAAGGAAACAGGAAAAGCTAAATCTGTAAGCATAGTGGCGGGCTATCGGAACGAGCAGCTTTTTTTGAAAGAGGATATGGAGAAATATGCACCGGTTTATGTGGCAACAGAGGATGGAAGCGCGGGAACAAAGGGGAATGTGATGGATGCTATTGCCGAAAAAGGCCTGGAAGCGGATGTGATTATGGCCTGCGGCCCGATGCCAATGCTTCGGGCAGTGAAGCAATTTGCACAGGATAAAGGGATGGAAGCATATATTTCGTTGGAGGAAAGAATGGCCTGCGGGGTGGGCGCCTGCCTTGGATGCGTTTGCAGGACGAAAGAAAAAGATGCCCATTCCCATGTGAACAATGCCAGAATATGCACGGATGGCCCTGTTTTTGATGCAAAGATAGTGGACATCTGACAGGTAGGATTAGAGCATGCTTGCAGATTGCGTTATTAGACAATTACATACCCTAAGAAATGAGGTCAATTATGAATACAAGAGTAAAAATAGCAGGTGTGGAACTGAAAAATCCGGTAATGACAGCATCCGGAACCTTTGGGTCGGGAATGGAATATTCGGAGTTTGTGGATTTAAATAAACTGGGCGCCGTAGTAACCAAAGGAGTGGCCAATGTACCATGGGAGGGGAATCCGACGCCAAGGGTAGCAGAGGTTTACGGGGGGATGTTAAACGCCATAGGGCTGCAGAACCCGGGGATTGATGTATTTATGGAAAGGGATATTCCTTTTTTGCAGCAATATGATACGAAAATTATCGTGAATGTATGCGGGAAGACCGTGGAGGACTATTTGGAAGTAGTGGAAAAGCTGGGGGATTGCCCGGTTCATTTGCTGGAAATTAATGTTTCCTGCCCTAATGTAAAAGAAGGCGCTATTGCCTTTGGCCAGAAGGCGGACTGCCTGTATGATATTACATCCGCTATCAAGAAAAAAGCGAAACAGCCTATTATTATGAAGCTAAGCCCCAATGTAACAGATATTGGGGAAATGGCCAAAGCGGCGGAGGCGGCAGGGGCAGATGCCATATCGTTGATTAATACGCTCACAGGGATGAAAATCGACATCCATAAAAGAAAATTCGTGCTGGCCAATAAGACAGGAGGCCTTTCCGGCCCTGCCATAAAACCGATAGCAGTGAGGATGGTCTATCAGGCAGCCCAGGCGGTAAAAATCCCCATCATCGGCATGGGGGGGATTTCCAATTGGGAAGATGCCATAGAGTTCCTTATGGCAGGGGCCACAGCCATAGCGGTAGGCGCAATGAACTTTATAAACCCATATGTTACAGAAGAAATTATTGCGGGAATCGAAGGTTACATGCAGGAAAACAACATAGAAGATATCCGGGAAATGGTCGGGTGTGTTTAATTTTACTGCCGTGCGTATGATGTCAAATGAGCGGTGAAGCATGTTTGGAAGTTTCTGCGGGAAACAATCCGGGTAAGGAGGCAGAATGGGCATGTGATTTCGGTGTGCATTACCAAACAAAAGGAATATTACTCCGTGTCATGCATAGAATTACTATAAGTACAGACTAATGGTAATTCACCGACACGGAGGTATTTTTGTGGAATTAGTAAGAAAAAATATACATATGGACCGGATAAAAGGCCAGGCATCCACGCAGATTACGCTGGAAGATGATATTAATATTTCGGATTCCAAGCCGGATGCGAGCAAACTCATTTATGATAGAGGAAATGTTGTCCTGGAAGAGGTAAAAGTAACGGAAGACCACATTACGCTTAGAGGGAAACTGCAGTTTCTCGTGATGTACCTGACGGAAGGGGAGCAGCCGATGCCTGCGAGCATGGATGGCAGTCTGCCTTTTGAAGAACAGATTTATGCGGAAGGGGTACAAAGCGGGGATAGCGCCAATGTGAAATGGAATCTGGAAGACATTACGGTAGGACTGATAAATTCCAGGAAGTTGAGCGTACAGGCGTTGATTTCCTTTAAAGTGTGCTCGGAAATGATATATGATGAGGAAACCGCGGTGGACTTGTATCATGAGGAGCCGGTAGAATATCGCAGGAAACCTTTGCGCATCGCCCAGATGACAGTGAAAAAGAGAGATATCTTCCGGATAAAGGAGGAACTGGAAGTACCCCAGAATTATCCCAATATTTCCAGGATGATTTGGCAGGGCGTAGAGACGGAGAATGTGGAATTCCGGGCTTTAGAGGGAAAAATATCGGTACAGGGCGATTTGAATGTGTTTTTCCTGTATGAAGGGGAAGGCGAGGAGCAGGCTGTCAGGTGCTATGAGACAACGGTGCCTTTTGGCGGTACGGTGGACTGTACCGGGTGTGACGAAGGGATGGCGGCGGATATTGATTATGTACTGGGCTCAAAGGATGTGGAGATACGGCCGGACTTTGACGGGGAGCAGAGAGTTTTTGCGATAGAACTGGTGATGGATTTGGATATCAGCCTCTATGAAGAGGAAAGGCTGGATATTTTATCCGGTGTATATGGAGTGGTAAAAGAAGTAGAAGCGGTGAGCAAGCCGGCGCAATTCAAAGGGCTTCTGGCCAAAACATCGGGGAAGACAAAAATAGCCGACAGAATCAAGCTTGCGTCTTCCGATGCTCCTATCGTACAAATTCTTCACAGCGAGGCTCAGGTGCAGCTGGAAGAAGAGGAAATTGTGGAAAACGGCATTCATGTCAAAGGATATGTGACCATACAGACATTGTATATAAGCAGCGGGGAAAAAACGCCCTACAGCTCAGTAAAGGGGAACATCCCGTTCAGCTATATGCTGGATGTGCCGGAGATTAACGGCAGCTGCAGCTTTAAAATCCGTACAGGGCTGGAACAGCTGGCAGTAGCTATGCTGGATGGCGGAGAATTGGATGTAAAGGCCGTAGTGGTATGCCATGCAATTGTTTTTGAGCATAAAACAGAAAATATCGTGACGGATATTGTTGTTTCGGATTTGGATATGAATAAACTGAGCAGCCTGCCGGGGATTGTGATTTATATCGCAAAGGAAGGGGATAGCTTGTGGGATGTGGGAAAACGCTATTATGTACCTATTTCCCAGATTAAAGAAACCAATGATATGACAACGGAAGAAATCAAACCGGGGGATAAATTACTGATTGTGAAGGGGGTTGCGAATTAAAACGGATAGTGTATGTGAAATGTCCGGTATACAGGTACAGCGTTGCGAAAATAAGGAACTTCAGCAATGCTGTACTTGTTTCATTGTGAGCCCTTGCAGATAAAATCAAGGAACTGCTGCAAAATCGGGCGCTATCACAATATATGATGAATTTTCGCAAATATTTACATCATGTATTGCTTCAAGTTACGTCTTGCAGCAGTTCCTTGCAAGTGCACCTATGGTGCATTATTATAAATAATTCTCATATGGTCAGAAAACAAATTCCAAGAATATGTCAGCCTTAATAATTTATTCTTCTGCTGCCACGAGTTTGTCAAATTTATCCATAACAGCCTGGTAAGTCCTTTGGCTGATATCGGGTAAAGATTTGCCCCAAGTGCTTGTTGCGTTATCAAAGCCTTTCTTGAAAGCATCTCTCATCTTCTCAAGCTGTTTCGGGTCGCTTCCTGCCAATGCGGTAGCGAAATCAACGATACGGCTGGATGTCTGTTCCACGCCCCAATATCCGTCATCGGCAATATCTTTTTGTGCCTGTGCTTTTGTAGCAGCGTCTACGGTAAAGTTGCCGCTTGCAAGGAAACTCCAGATACTATCTGTTTTTCCGAGAGTCTGCCCCTGTTTGGAAATCATCTGCTCTACCAGACTCTTCATCTGAGAGATACGGGCATCGGAATCTGCTTTTAATTTAGCAACTAAGTTGGCATCGGGTTTTTTGGAAACTGATCCGGTAGTTGCGGAAGAAGAAGGCTCATAAACAACGCCGCTGTTGTTTTCTTCTTTTTTGTTTTCCGTTTTCTCAGCTGGTTTTGCTGAATTGGTTTTGTATGTGCCATATAAATCGGCAGCACCTGACGAACCTGTAACTCCATTTACGCTCATTTTTTAACCCTCCTTGGAAATGTAAGTAATAGATTTATGTGTCAGATAAGGAAAAATATCCTAATCTATTGTTTATATCGGCAAATGGAAAGAATTAGATTATAGGATAATAAAAAATTAAGAAACATATGTGTTAATTCATCCATTGTCAATGAAAAACCACACTAGAGAACAGCTTTTGTGACGCCTTTCAATAGACCTTAAAATTTAATATTGGCATTGTCTGGAAAAGGAATATGTGCTATACTCCATCCATGGGAAACCATAGAGCCAAAGGCGGCTTTATCCCTCCAGTTTTTCCGGAGGGTTCAAGTAGCCCTCCAGACGAAAGAAAGGGGGGCGATGCAATGTATGTTACATATCAGGATTTAATCCAGGTTGGAATACTCATTGTTGCCCTTGCCAATTTGATTTATCAAGTCTGCAAGGGAAAAAAGAAATAGCCGCCACTACTACCAATAGTGACGGCGAACCTCATATGAGGTTTTAGCTTAGTTGTTTGAGGGGTAGAGCCGCTTCCATGGTTTCCCCTTTTTCTGTCTTAAATATAGCATATCCAGCAGTAGGGTGCAAGGGCAAATATAAATTTCCTGGCTAAGTGTTTAATCAAATTGGCCGTTGGCAAAGAGTGTATGGATGGCATAAGATGATGCTAGGATGAAGCTACTTCTTCTTTTTGCTGTCGCGTTCTATGGTTTCCCCAATCGCCCGGACAACGAAAGCGTTCATGCTTTCGCTTGCGCCTCTGGGTATCGGCTTCTCTTTTCTTCTGACATTAGTACACGATAAAGACAAACCACAATCCCATTGACGAACCATAATCGATTGTATATAATTAAATACAATCCATGTATACAATATGCAAATGGAGTACAATATGATTGAGATAAAGGGAGCGGAGCATTGCAAGCGATAGAATCTCCCCAAATAATAGTCAAAATAATGGTATAGGGGATAAGAATAAAGGAAGATAACGGTATGAAAAACGGAGAAATGAATAGGAGCGGCAATGAGTGCAGCAATGTCTGTCACATGGGAGAGAGCAATTTCATAAATGACGGCATAGTAAAGAGAAAAGCTTATGCCAAAGTAAATTTGGCGTTGGATGTGGTGAGACGCCGGGAAGACGGATATCATGAAGTACGGATGATCATGCAGACGGTAGAGATTTTTGATGTGCTGACATTTACCGCACAAGAAGAGCCGGGCATTATAGTAAGGACGGATAAAGAGGAATTGCCGGGGGATGAGAACAATCTGGTTTACAAGGCGGCCAGGCTGGTGACGGATTCTTATCCGGGCTGTGGAGGGGTTAAAATTGAATTGCAGAAGAATATCCCTATGGCGGCGGGTATGGCAGGAGGGAGTACGGATGCGGCGGCAGTTTTTCATGGGATGAACGAACTGTTTCAGCTTGGCATGTCAGTGGAAGAGATGTGTTCGCTGGGCGTTGGGATAGGGGCAGATATTCCCTACTGCATCCAGGGCAAAACGGCTTTGTCGGAAGGGATTGGGGAGATTTTGACAAAAATTAAGGACGCCCCGCCCTGCTTTGTGCTGATTGCCAAGCCGGACATCGATGTGTCTACGAAATATGTATATGAAAACCTTCATGTGGAGGAGCTGGACCGGCATCCGGATATAGACGGGATGCGGGAGGCCATTGAAAAAGGCGATCTGCAGGGAATGGCGGAACGGATGGAGAATGTATTGGAAACGGTGACGGTAAGAAAATATCCCGTGATTGAAAAAATCAAAGAGGCTATGAAAGCGGAAGGGGCACTGAATGCGCTGATGAGCGGCAGCGGGCCTACGGTGTTCGGGGTATTTGATGAGAAAGGGAAGGCGAAGGCGGCATTTGAAAAATTAAAAGGAACAAGCCTTGCAAGGGATGTATTTCTTTCGGAGTGGGTGTGAGGTGACGAAGATGATTGCCGCCTTATAGGAAAGTCCGTCACAGGACGCGTGTATTTTAGAAAAGGGGTTAAAAAGAATGGCAAAGGACGATTTGCAGATGGATATGAGTGAGTTTTTGCCGCTAAGGGATGTGGTATTCAATACTTTGCGGAAAGCGATTCTGACAGGTGAATTAAAGCCAGGGGAGAGATTGATGGAGATTCATCTGGCCAACAGGCTGGGCGTGAGCAGGACACCGATCAGGGAGGCGATTCGCAAGTTGGAATTGGAAGGCCTGGTAATAATGATTCCCAGGCGCGGGGCAGAGGTGGCGCAGATTACGGAGAAGAGTCTAAAGGATGTATTGGAAGTCCGCAGGGCATTGGATGCTTTGTGCGCAGAACTGGCCTGTGACCGGATATCGGAAGAGGGGATGGAGGATTTGAAGGAGGCATGCGCCCAATTCGAGAAGGCCACCAAATCAAAGGACGCCACAGTGATTGCAAAGGCGGATGTGGCGCTGCATGATATCATCGTGGCGGCAACCGGGAATCAAAGGCTGGTGCAGTTGGTCAATAATCTGGCGGAGCAGATGTACCGGTACCGGTTTGTATATATAAAAGACGAAAGCCAGCATGAACGGCTGATAGAAGAGCATAGAATGATATATGAGAGCATTCGGAAGAAGGATAAGGAGGCGGCCGCCAGGGCAGCCAAGCTTCATATCGATAACCAGGAAAAATCGGTGATGAAACAGATCCGCCTGGATAATGGCACAAAGGTGAAATGATTGGGAAGAGTCTATAGGATAAAAGTATAAATCCTGAAAATGCGGGCAGACTTTTTTTATCAAAAGTATGATAGGAGAAGTCTGATGAGAAAAATATGGGAAACCGGAATTATACTATTTGCAGCCATGGGATTTTGGGGTATGATATATCCTGATTTATGTTTTACGGAAGATGTCTGTTCGGTAGTCTGCGAGGAGACGGAAGGCGCGGAAGAAGGATATGAAATGGAGGCAGACGGTAACGGGACCGCGGCAGGCGGCGGCGAGGACGGAGTAAATAATAATGGTGACAGGGCGGGCGCTAATGGCGGCGTGGGCGAAGCGGACGGCAGGGCCAATGCGGAAAAGGATATCTTTACCCGAATATGTTCGGCGGAATCGGGACAGATACGTATAAAAAGCAAGTTCCTGGAGATGATAGGGCCGGACGCCAAAGCAGGGAGCAGCACAACGGGCAGAAATGGAGTTGGAAATGGAAATTTTGAAAAATAGAGAAGCGCTGTCAAATGCCCCCATAGGGGTTTTTGATTCCGGCGTGGGCGGGCTGACTGTGGCAAGGGAAATTATGCGGCAGATTCCTAATGAGAAAATTGTATATTTTGGCGATACAGCCCGGGTTCCTTATGGAAGCAAGTCGAAGGAAACGGTAACAAAGTATTCCAAACAGATTGTGAGGTTTCTCAAAGAGCAGCATGTAAAAGCTATTGTGGCAGCCTGCAATACAGCCAGTGCCTATGCATTGGACGAAATTGAAAGGGAACTGGATATCCCCATTATAGGGGTGGTCAAACCCGGGGCAAAGGCAGCCGTAGAAACAACCCGGAACGGTAAAATAGGGGTCATTGGAACAGAAGGAACTATCGGCAGCCATATTTATTCTACATATATTAATGAAATGAGTCAGGATATAAAAGTATTGGAAAAGGCCTGCCCCCTGTTTGTTCCTCTAGTGGAAGAAGGGCTGTGGAAGGATCCGGTGACGGATGAAATCGCAAAAAGATATTTGAGCGCGTTAATTGACAGCGGAATCGATACCCTTATTCTGGGCTGTACCCACTATCCCTTAATTCGTTCTACGGTAGGGAAGATAGTCGGGGAGGATGTAACATTGGTAAACCCTGCCTATGAAACGGCAAAAGAACTGAAAGAACTGCTGGGGGAAGAAGGTCTCCTAAATGAGGCGGAGCAGGGGCTGGGTTCCAACCAGTACCGTTTTTATGTAAGCGATATGGCGGATAAATTCCGTACTTTTGCCAATTCTATATTAAAGTACGGAATATTGTCGGCAAAAACTATTAATATTGAAAATTACTAGAGATAATATGTACATTTGATAATACAATTACTGATTAAAGGAGAAAGGTAGTTCGGTTATGACGAAAGAAGTGTTGCTGTCTTTGCAGGGGCTGCAGTTCGATACATCTGCAGAGGATGGGGATAAAATAGAAACGATTACTCCGGCGGAATATTATAAGCGTAATGGCAGCCATTATGTGATCTTTGACGAAGCGGTGGAAGGTTTTCTGGAAAACACGAAAAATATTATTAAATTCAAAGAAAATAGTCTGGATTTGACGAAAAAGGGTTTGATTAACGTTCATATGATTTTTGAGGAAAATAAAAAGAATATGACCAATTATGCAACGCCCTATGGGAATATATTAATCGGAATAGATGCCAGAAGCGTAAAAATGAAGGAACAGGAGGGGCATATAGAGGTGGACGTGGATTATGCCCTGGAAATTAATTACGAACATTTTGCGGACTGCAAGATAAAAATGGATATTCGTGCAAGGAATGGGGAAAGGTTTTCTCTGCAGTCACAGTGATAAAATGGCAGGAACTTGAAAAATTGAAAAACCCTGGCATCGGGGCACAAAAGTATTTGTGCGCATTCCGTTGACAGGGTTTTGGCATTTTTGGTTAACAGGATGAAATCCATAAACGCGCTATTTGATAGGTTTGGCGCCCGCTTTTTCCTGCGCTTTTTCTACAGCGCGTTTGAAAAAGCCTTTCTTTTTCTGAGGAACAGGAAGCGGTTTGCCGTGGAGGCCTTTGACATCGGTGATATAAATCCCGCTTACGGTGGCCTTTACCTCCTTCTTTGTGGGAATCATGTCATAAATTTTCTCATCGCTGACTAAGGTCATAATCTGTGGGCCAACCTTTGCCTTTACTATTGGAAGCTTAGAGCCGCGAAGCAGCCTGGGCGTTTGCTGTATGACTGCCTGGGGAAGCCCTGAATCTTTGATTTTCATCCGTTTCTTGTCGATAATCAGCATGGAAACCCGCTGTTTCATGGCCTCTATCTGAGCCTGCTGTTCATCCTGCTTCTTTTGGGCTCTTTTGCCTAAAAAATATAAAACTACGATACCGATGATTAAGACTACGGTAATAACTAATAATGTAATGGTTACTGGACTCACAATGTACCTCCCGCTTTCGTGTTCACATAAACTGTATTAAAATTAATTGTAGCATCAATTTGCGGAATAGACAATAAAAATTTTTGAAATCCCATGGAGTTCCATGGAGTTCCTATGAACCCCTGGGCTGAACTGTTACGGAACGGGTGAGCAGTTGAAGTATTTACATTGAAGAAAAATTGGAAATAATATATAATAAATGGGCATGCTTGAAAGGGTGGGCGGGAAAATAGGCAAAAATGCCGGTTGGCATGAAAGGTTGGCATGTTGCGGAAAGGGTATGGTTATTGGGGTGATATTAGAGAATATCCGTACAATGTTGGAGTTTATATTTGGGCATCTGCTTTTTATTAATTTTATATTGGCAGTTATCATTATTTTTTTTCAGAGGAAAGACCCGCAGTCGGTGTGGACATGGCTTCTGCTTTTATATTTTATTCCCATATTGGGTTTTATCTTTTATTTGTTTCTTGGCACGGATATGCATAAGCAGAAAATGTTCCGGATTAAGGAGATAGAGGATCATCTGAACGATGCGATCAGGAAGCAGGAATATAGCCTTAGAAGCGAAGCCTTGGAGCGGGAGTCGCCGTCCATTGCGGACTATGCGGATTTGGTGATGTATAATTTGGATGTGGCAGGGGCTGTTTTGACGAATGACAACGATATTATGATATACAAAGATGGCAATGAGAAATTCGATGCCTTGTTAAAAGATATGGAAAATGCCAGGCGCTATATCCATATTCAATATTATATTATAAGGAACGATGTGCTTTTTTGCAGAATAAAGGATGTACTGGCGAAAAAGGCGGCGGAAGGCGTGGAAGTCCGGATATTGTATGACGGCATGGGCTGCCGGCTGGTGAAAAAAAGCTGCTGGAGGGAACTGAATTCCCAGGGGATAAAAACATCGGAGTTTTTCCCGGCGGTTTTACGGCGTCTGCACCTTAGGATGAATTACAGGAATCATAGGAAAATCGTAGTAATCGACGGGAAAATTGGTTATGTAGGGGGCTTTAATATAGGGAAAGAGTATATCGGGCTGGAGAAGCGGTTCGGCTACTGGAGGGACACCCATCTGCGCATAGTCGGTTCGGCAGTGGATTCTTTGGAGATCAGGTTCGCATTGGACTGGAATTATGCTTCCAAAGAAAATCTTTTTCTGACGGACAAATATAGGAATCGGGAACCTATATCCTCCAAACAGCATTGCGATGTGCAGATTGTATCCAGCGGACCGGATTCCCGGTATTGCACTATCAGGGATAATTATCTGCGCCTTATCGGAAAAGCGGAAAAAAGCATATATATCCAGACCCCATACTTTATTCCGGATGAAGCGATTCTGGCGGCTCTTATGATAGCCATCCGCTCCGGGATAGAAGTAAATGTGATGATTCCCTGTAAGCCGGACCACCCATTTGTATATTGGGCGACTTATTCCTATATTGGGGATTTGGTAATGGAAGGGGCGAAATGCTACACATACAGCGAAGGGTTCCTTCATACGAAAGGAATGATCGTGGATGATAAAGTTTTGTGTTATGGAACGGCGAATATGGATATACGAAGTTTCGCGCTGAATTTCGAAGTGAATGCAGTCATATTCCATGAAGGCCTGGCGCGCCGGATGCGTGAAATCTTCGAAGAGGACTTAAAAAAATCAAAGCAGATTACAAAAAATGTATACATGGGACGTTCGTTGCTCATAAAGTTTAAAGAACAAGTCTGCCGTCTGCTGTCGCCATTGTTATAGGGCGGCGTGCCTGTGATTTCCTGCGCGGCAGCTTTCGTTTAGCACATGCCGCAGGCGTGGGCCAGGATATATTTGCCTTTGCAGTAATCTCAAAACTGTGTAATAAAAATGAGGAAAAGGGTTTTAACTGAGCCGGATTTGTGGTATAAATGATATACTGCTTCTTTTTTAGGCACACGGGTGTCCAAATGAAATATGCCGGCAAACTGGCGGATGGCCTTTGGAATCCCAATCTTTATAGGGAATAAAAATAGTTTGAGCAAATCAGAACAGAAACGGGAGAAACATTAGAAAATGGAGAAAAGAAAAATTGGGTCAAAAATAGCAGTTCTAACAGCCGCCGCAATGATAATCTTAGCCGGCTGCGGGCAGAACGAGGACGAAAAAATATATTTGGATGAGGTCAAGGCGGAGGACTATGTGAAGCTGCCGGAATACAAAGGGCTGCAAGTGGTACAGGCTTTACCGGAAGTGACAGACGAATACAGGGACGCCTATATTAATTATCTTTTGTCTTTAAACCCGCCGGAAGGGGCGAAGGACGGGGATACGGTCAATATCGATTATGTAGGCACATTGGATGGTGTTGCATTTGAAGGGGGAACGGCAGCAGGGCAGAACCTGACGATTGGTTCCGGACGGTTCATAGAAGGGTTTGAAGAAGGTTTGATAGGGGCAAAGGCAGGGGATGTGGTGGAACTTAACCTTACCTTCCCGGAAAATTATATTTCTGAGGAGATGGCCGGACAATCGGTGGTATTCACCGTGACAGTGAATACAATAATGGCGGCCGAGCCCCAGGAATTGACCGATGAATACGTAAAGGGGTTGGATAACGGCTGCAGCACGGTGGAGGAATATAATCAATATGCTTACGACCTTTTGATGGAGGATGCGGAAGAATCCTACGAAAACGCCATTGAGAATTCCCTGGTAAATATGCTGATGGAGAGCACCGAGTTTACAAAGGAGCCGCCCAAAGCGATGGTAGAGGGATACGTGTCGATGTTAAATGAAAACATGGAGGCCGAGGCGGCAAATTACGGGATGACGCTGGAGCAGTTTATCGGAGCAGGATTTGGAATGGATGCGGAGAACTTTGCCAAGGAAATGGAGGAACAGGCAAAGCAGTACGCACGGCAGTATATTATGCTGCAGGCCATAGCGGACAAAGAAGGGCTGAGTGTAACGGATGAAGACGTGGAAAAGGAAATCGAAGAATTGACGGCAGAAAATGGCGGGGATATGTCGGTAGAAGAAATTAAGGCAGAGATGGACATGAGACGCTACAAAGAATATATGATGTCACAAAAAGTAATGGCAATGCTCAGGGAAAATGCGGTGGTCAGCGCCGAATAGGGAAAACACTGCGAAAAACCGCAGGAGGAAGGAGAAGGATCAGAAAATGGATTTAACAGACATTAGGGAATTGTACAGAGAGAGGGAAAAGTATATCGGAAAGGAAGTAACGGTTGGGGGATGGATAAGGAGTATCAGGGATTCGAAAACCTTTGGGTTTATCGTAGTGAACGACGGAACTTTTTTCGAACCCTTGCAGATTGTATATAGCGATAAGCTAGATAATTTTGAAAAGATAAGCAAGTTAAATGTTGGTTCTGCTATTGTAGTAAGGGGTATCATCGTGGCTACACCCCAGGCGAAACAGCCCTTCGAAATGCAGGCGGATGAGGTTATGGTGGAAGGCGCTTCCACGGCGGATTATCCGCTGCAAAAAAAGCGGCATAGCTTTGAATATTTAAGGACGGTTTCCCATCTGCGTCCGCGTACCAATACATTTCAGGCGGTATTCCGTGTGCGCTCATTAATCGCCTATGCAATCCATACCTTTTTTATGGAGCGGGGATTTGTATATGTGCATACGCCGCTGATTACGGGGAGTGACTGCGAAGGGGCAGGGGAAATGTTTCAGGTGACCACCTTGGATTTGAAGGATATCCCTAAGAATGAAGACGGCAGCATAGACTATAGCCAGGATTTTTTTGGAAAACCCACCAATCTGACAGTGAGCGGGCAGCTGAATGTGGAAAGCTATGCATTTGCATTTAAAAATGTATATACCTTCGGCCCAACGTTCCGGGCGGAGAATTCCAATACAACCAGGCATGCGGCGGAGTTCTGGATGATTGAACCGGAAATGGCTTTTGCTGATTTGAAGGACGATATGGTGCTGGCGGAGGCTATGTTAAAACATATTATCCGTTATGTGCTGGAAAATGCCAAGGAGGAAATGACCTTCTTTAACCAGTTTGTTGACAAAGGCTTAATCGAAAGGCTGCAGCATGTGGCGGACTCCGATTTCGGCCATGTGACTTATACCGAAGCCATTGAAATATTGGAAAAGCATAATGATGAGTTTGAATATAAAGTATCATGGGGCTGTGACCTACAGACAGAGCATGAGCGTTTTCTGACGGAAAAAGAATTCAAGCGCCCTGTTTTTGTTACGGATTATCCAAAGGAAATCAAGGCATTTTATATGAAGCTGAACGATGACAATAAGACCGTGGCGGCCATGGACTGCCTTGTGCCGGGCATCGGGGAGATTATCGGAGGAAGCCAGAGGGAGGACAAGCTGGATGTGCTGGAAGCCCGTATGGATGAACTGGGCCTGAAGAAGGAGGACTACGGTTTTTATCTGGATTTGAGGAAATACGGTTCCGTCCGCCATGCCGGATTCGGCTTAGGATTTGAAAGATGCGTTATGTACCTGACAGGAATGGGAAATATCAGGGATGTAGTACCCTTCCCAAGAACTGTTAAAAACTGTGAGTTATGATAATCAGTTCAACCAGACCGGAGAAACCCGGGCAGAAAGCACAACGGATGAATGATGTTGCTGAACGCGGCTCAAAAAGCCGGCGATAGGGGTAGTATATGAAAAAAAAAGCGGTGAGGATAATCGGTGTGGGTATGGCATGCGCGATGTTGTGCCTGTTTTCCGGAGAGGCTTATGCGTCTACGATATCCGAAATCAAAAGGCAGCAGGAAGAGGACCAGAAAAAATTAAATAATGTGCAGGGGCAGATTTCGGGTCTCCAGGGAATGCAAGGAGAGGTTGGCGAGGAAATTGAGGAAATCGATGCGGAACTGGTGCAAATTATTGCCAGCGTGGATTTGATCAAAGAAGAAATCGTGGAAAAAGAGGAACAGATCAAAGTAACGGAAGCAGAGTACGAAGCGGCTAAGGCCCGGGAAGAGGAGCAGTACGAAGCGATGAAAGTCCGCATCAAGTTCATGTACGAGCAAGGCGATATTTCCTATGTGCAGCTCTTTATGACCAGCGACAGTTTCGGAGATATGCTGAACAAAGCGGATTATGTGGAACAGATTTATGCTTATGACAGGAAGATGCTGGAAGAGTATCAGGCAGCCAAGGAATATGTACAGCAGGTATGGGATAAGCTGGAGGAAGAAAAATCGGAACTGGAGGCTGCACAGCACGAACTGGAGGAAGAACAGGCCTATATGGAGGAGGTACTGGAAGAAAAGAAACAGGAGTACGAAAACTATAACGTGCAGATAGCCCGCGCGAAGCAGGAAGCGGCATCATACAGGGCTCGGATCAAACAGCAGACAGCGCAAATCAGGAAGCTGGAGGAAGAAGAACGCAAGCGCCGGGAAGAGGAAGAGAGAAGGAGAAAGGAAGAAGAGGCGCGAAGGCTTCAGGAAGCGCAGGCCAATGGAACTGCGGTGGAAAGCACGGATTCTTCCTCCCAATCCAATTCCTCATCCTCGTCATCCTCTTCGTCCGGTTCTTCCGGCGGCAGTGCCAATGTGTCTTCCGGGGGAAGTGCTGCCGGGCAGGCCATCGCTTCCTATGCCTGCCAGTTTATCGGCAACCCGTATGTGGCGGGGGGAACCAGCCTGACCAACGGGGCGGACTGTTCCGGCTTTGTATGGCGGGTGTTTAAGGATAAGGGGTATTCGGTACCCCGTACGTCATGGGAACTGCGGAACGCAGGGTCAGAGGTGTCCTATTCCAATGCCCAGCCGGGAGATATAGTGTGCTATGCCGGGCATGTAGGCATTTACATAGGGAATGGGAATATCGTGCACGCCAGTACGCCGAAATCAGGGATTAAAATTACTACAGCTACCTATAAATCTATCCTCAGCGTGAGACGGGTGGCATAATTCGATAATATTTGTGCCGGAAAATCCGATGCGGTAAAAGCATGGATTCCGGCACTTTTTGTATTTTCTTATTTTTCCGTATCGATGGTTGCGGGGTCAACGCTATTGATGCCGATAATGCCTAAAATGCCTTCGTCATCCACATCAAAGGTAATATTGGGCGTTCCGTTGCCGCCCAGTACAAAGCCTGCATCTGTATAGGTCAAATCGAAAAGGTTATAGTTGACAATCCGTTCTACCAGAACTTCGCTGAAAATATCTTCACTGGGGATATTTTCGAAATCTTTTCGTGTGTTGACCGCATTGTGAATGGTTCCGTTATCTAAAAAGACCGGGAAATTGGTCAGGTCGGCTAATGCCATTACATCCATGGCTTTGACCGCGTTAATGATTTTTATGGCAAAAGCGTATTCTTCCACGTAAATGCCCGTAATGAGGGAACTGTCGGAGATGCCCACCAATAGGGCAGTGTCATCCAGGACTCCTACATAGGTGAGGGTAGCTATCTGGCCAATGGTTATATAATTCAGATTGCCGCTGACACCTGTATCCGGTATGGTGAGGTAGTAACATTCCCCGCTGGGAGCTTGTACGGAAACGGAATATTTGGTGGCATCAATGATGATTCCTACCAGGGATTTCCGTTCACCCTGCAGCAGTTCCTCGGCAGTCGGCCTGACGGATTCGGGAGTGGCAACCTCTGCAGAACTGGGTGTAATGGATGGGGCTGGGATGTCCGCTGCGGAATCGGGGGTTGTGGAGGGGGCGGGGATGTCATCCGATGAATCGGTGCTATTTTCATTTTCAATGGACTCATCCTGTGCTTGGGTGTCATCGTTTTCCTCAGTTTGTGACACTTCCCCGTTGGCTTCGCCAGTATCGGCTGCAGCTTCGGCATCGGGGCCGGAATTTTCATCGGAGCCGGCATTTTCGTTTTCAGTTGTTTCCGTGTTTTCCCCTTCCTGTGCATCAGAAGCGCCGCACCCGCTTATCGTAATAAATCCCGCCAAAAAGACGGCGAGTAATTTCACTAAATTTTTCTTCATTTTTGCGATACCATCCTTTGAAATAGTGTAGTAGTATATCATATGATATATCGGAATTACATTCTAAAACAATAATATACTATGGACGGGAAAGATGTCAAATGATTTGGGGAAAAGCAGCAGAAATGAATTTTCATGGACACCGCTGCCGCCAAGGTGTTTTGCTGGCAGGGCACTGCCTGTGCAGGATTCGGTTTTGCGGCTAGGCGAAAAAGCATATTTCACTAATGAAATGGGCGAAAGTATTGGAAGCAGAACGGGTCAGAAGCATGGGCATCCATGCCCTGGCTTCTTGAAACCGCCATCCGTGGCGGTTTCCCCCTGGGCATCTACCATTTCATAAGTGAAATTGGTGCTTTTTCGCAATAGCCACAAAACCGAACACTGCACAGGCAGCGCCCTGCCAGCAAAACGCCTTGGCGGCAGCGGTGTCCATGAAACGTAGTAAGGATTGTTATGGAGATAGTGCACCAACAGGCTTTTCACATAAAGGATTTCGATGTATAATAGTGGGCGGGAGTTACTGGTTATTGGGAAAAGGGGAATGGGGTATAGATTGAAAAGTAAATTTTTCACATGGAGGATTATTATGGAATGGCGGCAGCTGTTGTGTGAGGATAGAATCAGAAATTATAAGACAGTCAAAAGCGCCGGGGATTTGAGGACGGAGTTTGAGAAGGACTATCACCGTATCATAGGAAGCGCTTCGTTCAGGAGGCTGCAGGATAAGACACAGGTGTTCCCTCTGGATAAAAGTGATTTTATCCGGACCAGGCTGACTCATTCGTTGGAAGTTTCTTCTTTGGCAAAGTCTTTGGGGCAGAATATATCGAGAAAAACCATACAGGAAATCGGGGATACATCCTTTCATGAATCTTATCAGACGGATGTATGCGATATCCTGCAGTGTGCGGGGCTGCTGCATGATATAGGCAATCCGCCGTTTGGGCATTTTGGAGAGACGGTGATTCGGGAGTGGTTTATAAAGAATCTGGGCAAGCTGGCCTATAAGGGCAGGCCGCTGGAAAGTTGGCTGCTGCCGCAGATGAAAGAGGATTTGTACCATTTTGAGGGGAATACCCAGGCTCTTCGTCTGGTGACAAAGCTGCATTATTTAGTGGACGAGCATGGGATGAACCTGACGAAAGGGCTGCTTGGCACGATTATTAAATATCCGGTGTCTTCCCTGGAAATAAATAAAGAGAGCGGAAATATAAAAGACAAGAAAATGGGGTATTATTATGCGGAGCGGGATATTTTTGCCGATTTGCAGGAGAGCCTTGGAACGAACGGAGCCAGGCATCCCCTTTCCTACGTGCTGGAAGCGGCGGATGATATCGCATATTTGACGGCGGATATCGAAGATGCTTTTAAAAAGGGCTGTATCGGTTTCGGAGAGCTGGTGCATGAATTGAAAGAATGCGGGAAAGGCGAAAAGGGGGATGAGGAATACTTTAGAATGGCGAATGCCTTAGGGGAAAGGTATGAAAAGGCTTTGGCGAGAGGAGTTGCCCAGCCGGAAAATCATGCAGTGCAGAACTGGATGGTGCGGGTACAGGCCAAATTGATTACCTGTGCTACCGAAGGTTTTGCCGATAATTATGGGAAAATTATGAACGGAACCCATACAAAGGGGCTGCTTTGCGATACCGGAGGCGAGCGGCTGGCATGGGCGCTGGGAGACATTGCTTATAGGTATGCTTTTGTATCGAAACCTATTTTAAAACTGGAGATAGCGGCGGAGGCAATCATGAATTTCCTGTTGGAGAAATTTATGGATGCGGCCATCTATTATGATACGGAGCGAAAGCTGAATTCGGTGCAGGAGAAAATGATGGCATTGATTTCCGATAATTATAAGGCGATTTATCAGATTTATTCGAAAGATAAGGACGAGGTGGAAAAATTGTATCTGCGTCTGCTGCTTGTGACGGATTCTATTTGCGGAATGACAGACAGCTATGCCAAAAGTTTGTATCAGGAATTGAATGGGTTAGGCTGAGAGAATATATTGTCGGAATATTCAGCCAAGGCTATAGGCTTCACAGTTACATAAACAGGATAGCAATTATAAAAGGAGAGTGGGATGACTGCAAGGAAAAAAGGAAAGCGCTTGAATGGTTACAGACAGGATTATGTGGTGTTCGATTTGGAAACGACGGGAATTAATCAGAATTATGATGAGATTATAGAGATTTCGGCAGTGAAGGTATGCGGAGGGGAGGTTGTAGGGGAGTATTCAACCTTGGTGAACCCCGGAAGGCATATACCGGCAGGGGCTACTGCGGTAAATGGGATTACGGATGAGATGGTAAAGGATGCCCCGGATATCAAAGAGGCCATGGCTGGTTTTTTGGAGTTTATTGGTGACAGTGTGCTGGTAGGGCATAACATACATACTTTTGATATGAATTTTGCCTATGATGCAGTGTGGCTGGCCTGGGGGAAGGAACTGGACAATGACTATATAGATACGCTGTATATGGCCAGAAGGTGTCTGCCGCAGCTGGCGCACCACAGGCTGACCGATGTTTCCGAATATTTTCATATTAATACGGACGGGGCACACAGGGCATTAAATGATTGTTTGATGAACCAGAAATGTTACGAAGAACTTGGCATAATATGGAAAGAAAAGGAAAAAATGGCGGCATCGGCAAGGAAGGGGGGCGGGAAGGCCAATGATGCGGTCAAAGGAAAGGCGGACGAGGGAGAGGATTTGGAATGCCCGAGGTGCGGCGGGATACTTTGCCTGCGGAAAGGGAAATTCGGGGCATTTTATGGATGTGTAAATTTTCCTGCCTGCAGATATACAAGGAACACTTGAAAAAAGGATGAATTATACTATAATAGTGATAGGCGCAGTGCGCCGCCGAATTCGACAAGAAAATACAAAATGATGCAAAAATGATGCAAAAATGATGTAAATTTGATGCATTTTGGGAGTAAAATTTCGTAGGAGGACAACATAGGATATTTTGATAAGGATAAAAGGCCGAAAGCTTGTATTTGCGCGATGAAAAAGCTATAAGCGCAAGGCATGCATTGATATAAGTTTGCAGGCTGCGGAAAGGGCATGGTTATTAAGATGAAGAGGAACTGGTGGAAATTAGGGGTGGCCACAGGAATGGTATTAGCGGTTATGGCAGGGAATGGCAGGCTGGATGTATCCGCTGCAGGGAAAAAGGCGGAAGAAGGTGTAACGGCAAGGGAGTCAAAAGGGGTAAAGACTGCCAGGCATATTCCCATTGACGTAAGCATGAAAACGGCGTTGGGAGCGGAAGACGGGGGAAAGGCAGCCGAGGGCGGTGAAACCGGAAATAGTATAAAATATGTTGAAAATGGCAGCAATGGAGAGGCCAATAAAACCAGTGGAGCGGAAAATAACCAGAATGGGCAGAGCCTGGATGAAAGCGAAGCGGTGACGGAAGGAACGACTCCGCCGGGGGCTGGGAGTGCGGCAGAAAACGGAGGATCAGGAGGAGAAGTGTCGAAGGACGGTGCCAAAGAAGGTGAGGCATCGGAAGACGGTGCAGAGGCCCGGGAAGAAAATGCGGAGGAAATAGATGCTTATTTCGATGATTCGGTTTTCGTAGGAGATTCCATTATGCTGGGATTCAGGAATTATGCGATGAAGAGGCAGGATACATTCTTAAGCCGGATGGGATTTCTGGCGGCAGGGAGTTTTTCTGCCAATAATGCCCTTTGGGATGTGGGCGGGGAAAGCGTCCATCCCGTTTATCAGGGGGAACAGCGGCAGATATGGGATTCCATATCGTTGATGGGAAGTAAGAAAGTATTTATAATGCTGGGCATGAATGACCTGAATATTACCGGGCTGGAAGGAACATGCGAAAAATATCAGGAGTTAATCGGGAAAATTCAAGAGGCTAATCAGGAGGCAGAAATCCATATCCTGAGTATGACATATGTGTTAAGAGGAAAAGAGGCCGGGAAACTCAATAATGATACAATCCGGGAATATAATGGAATGTTGAAAGAGATGGCGGATGAAAACGGATGGGGGTATGTGAATGTGGCCGATGCCCTTGCGGACGAAAACGGGGATTTGGCAGAGGAATACTGCAGTGACGGGTTTGCCCATCAAAATCCGGAGGCATATGATGTATGGGTGTCAGTGCTGCGGAAATATGCGGGGGAGCATTTGTAGGAAAGGCTTCGGAAATTCGCTATATTTAATATGAATGCATGTAACACATGCATGAAAGTTTGCGGGCTGTGGAAAGGGCATGGCTATTATATAGGATGAGATGAAAAAGAGCAAGAATGGAGGATTATTATGAAAAAGATGAAGGTGCAATCAATTTTGGCATGTATGACGGCAGTAGCAGTCCTCATGGGGGGCTGCGGCAAAGAGGCTGCAACGGAGGCATCTGCGGAGGCTGCAGTGGCAGAGGGAAACAAGGAAGTAGAAGCCGTGGTGGAAGAGATACCGGCTAAGCCCGTCCAGGAAATTTATGAAGAGATTGCGCAGGGGGTGGAACTTCATTCGCCGGTGCCTATGGCGGACAGTTTTATTTCCAATTATTACGGGATTAATCCGGATAAACTGGAGGAATATGTATTTGTTATGTCGGAGGAAGCTACCAGTGCGGAAACCGTTGCTATTATGAAAGTGAAAGAAGAAGGGGATGTGGAAAGCATCAAAGCGGCATTACAGGTGCTCGTAGATGAGAAGCGGGGGGAGATGGAAGATTATTTGCCCGACCAATTTGAAATCGTGGATAAAAGCGAGGTAAAGACGAAGGGCAATTATGTCTATCTTGTGATTTCGGAGCAGGCGGATGCGATTACAAAGATTATAGAAAACGGAATTTAGAAAGGACGGGAAAAAGGTATGGTTTTCAGCAGTATTCCATTTCTGTTTTTCTTTCTTCCGATTTGCCTGATTCTATATTATGCGGTTCCCTACCGGTGGAAAAACAGTGTTTTGTTGTTTTTCAGCCTGATTTTCTATGCATGGGGGGAGCCGGTTTATATTTTGCTGATGTTTTTTGCAACGGCGGTGGATTATTGTAACGGCAGGCTGATGGAACGTTTTGACAGGAACGAGGGGATGCGCAGGTTATTTCTTGTATGTTCTGTGACGGTCAATCTTTCCGTGCTTGCTTTTTTTAAGTACGCTGATTTTCTCATCGGGACCTTTAACGGCATCTTTTCGGCCTCCATAAAGCCGTTAGGGCTGGGGCTGCCTGTGGGAATCAGCTTTTTTACTTTTCAGACGATGAGTTACAGCATTGACTTATATCGGAGGAAAGTGCCTATGGAAAGAAATTACCTGGATTACCTGACTTATGTCTCCATGTTTCCCCAGCTGGTGGCAGGGCCTATCGTCCGCTACAGCGTGGTGAATGAGGAACTGCGTCACAGGGAGATAAAGAAAGAGGAAGTGACGGAAGGGCTGTTCCGTTTTATGCAGGGGCTTTTCAAAAAAGTATTGATAGCCAATCAGGCAGGGGCTTTATGGGAAGAAATCCGTGCATTGGAAGCGGGAAGCGCTTCGGTGGCAACGGCATGGCTGGGGGCGTTGGCGTTTACGCTGCAGCTGTATTTTGATTTCAGCGCATACAGCGATATGGCCATCGGGATGGGAAGGATGCTGGGCTTCCGGTTTCCGGAAAATTTCAATTATCCCCTTTCGTCCGTGTCCGTAACGGATTTCTGGAGACGGTGGCATATTTCTCTATCCTCCTGGTTTCGGGATTATGTGTACATACCCCTTGGGGGCAATCGCAAAGGAACGCTGCGGCATTTGAGAAATATGCTGATTGTGTGGTTTCTGACAGGGCTTTGGCATGGGGCGGCCTGGAATTTTGTGCTGTGGGGATTATATTACGGCGTACTGCTTGTTTTGGAGAAATATGTATGGGGAAAAGCATTGGAGCGTTTGCCGAAAATTTTCGGGCATTTTTATGCGGTGCTCATTGTAGTAGTGGGATTTGTGATTTTTGTATTCGACGATATGGGGGCATTGGGAGTGTATTTCCGCTCTATGGCCGGGTGTGCGGGCAATGCATGGTGGGGAACAGAGTTTTTGTGGTATCTGTTTAACTATAAGGTGGTCCTGGCAGCCGCGGTAGTACTGGCTTTTCCTGTGTATCCTTGGTTTAAAAAGAAGCTGGAAGCGGCCGGGGATGGGATGCGGATGGGAGTGTCCATGGCGGCCATGGCAGGGTATGTGGTATTGTTTTTAGTAACGGTGGCTTTTTTGGTGAACGATACGTTTAATCCGTTTTTATATTTTAGGTTTTGATGTTCGATATGGGAAAAAATCGGTTTGAGGATTTCATTTTGAAAGGGCGAGATTTCATTTTGCAAGAACAGGCGAGGGCTGGATTTTTGTGGACGATGGAGCATGCGATATGGGCATATGAACAGTCGGCGGACGCCATAAGATTCGGATGAAGGAAGGAAATGGGCTGTGGCCGGGGAAACGGAAGGGAAGTGGATGGATGAAGGAACAGGTGATTAGGAGATGGACGGCGCTGCTGCTAATGGGGATGACGCTGCTGTTTATGATTACTTTCGTTCTATTGGATAAAAAAGAATTTTCGGAAAATGAGAATAGGTATCTGGCGAAGTTTCCTGCTTTTGATATGGGGAAGATACGCAGCGGGGAATTTATGGAAGAGCTGGAAAGCTATACGGCAGACCATTTTCCGTTCCGGGATTTTTTTATGGGGGTAAAAACGCAGACGGAGATGCTGGCGGGGAAAAAGGAAATCAACGATATTTATATTGCTGAGGATGGTTTTCTGATAGAAGAATATCAAAAGCCGGAGAATACGGAGCGGATTGGCAATATTTTAAAAACATTTGCCGGGGAACTGGAAGGGGAGGAACTGGAAATCAGGCTGATGCTGGTGCCTACGGCGGTTTATGTGTACGAGGATAAACTGCCGGATTATGCCCCGCGCAGAAACCAGATGGAGACGGCGGAACAGATTTATGAAATTTCGGGAATTGAAAGGATTGACTGCAGTGAGGATTTGCTCACCTGGCAGGCTTCCGGGGAGAAGCGTTATTCGGGGGAAGGGGAACTGTACTATAGGACGGACCATCATTGGACCACGTTGGGGGCCTATGTGGGGTACACGGCCTTTTGCCGGGAAATGGGGTTGGAAGCGGTTTCGCTGGAAGAGATGGATTCCCAGATTGCGGCGGAGGATTTCCGGGGAACGGTGTACTCCAAAGCCGGTGACTATACACGGAAAGGGGATGTGATTACCACATATACCAATCCTCTGGATCATTTAACAGTGAAATATATGGATACGGATGAAACGTCGGATAGCCTTTACAATCCGGAATATGCCGGGGTGAAGGACAAATATTCATTGTTCCTGGATAATTTGCATTCGTTGATTGAGATTGAAAATGAGACGGCAGATTCCGATAGGGAACTGGTTCTGGTCAAAGACAGCTATGCCAATTCCATGGTGCCCTTTTTGGTGCACCATTATAAGAAGATATATGTGTTTGATACAAGATATTACAAGCAGGGGGTATCGGAGTTTGTGAAAGAGCATCCGGGGGTGACGGATGTGCTGATTCTTTATAATATGAATACGCTGGACACGGATTTGGGGGTCCGGGGGGTGTATTAGGAATGTAATGAAGAAGGAAAAGCAAGAAAGGCCGGAGGGTAATTGGAAGGATTGCCCATCAGGCCTTTTTTAATTTATAGGAAATTACGCCACAGCGTTGTAAGTCACTAGGAATTGGCCGCTGGGCCAATTCTTTGTGCGGAGCATTTCGCTGAGCCTCTGAATTTGAAAATAAAAAATGAAAATGATTTACGAAATGAGAAGAATGTGTTACTTTAAAAAAGTAGACAGTGGCTGGTATTCGGTGGAGACTGTGAGTGTAGAAAGGAATGGTCACTAAAATGAGGAAATACAGATATTTTTTAAATAGGAATACTTCAGGGGATGGGTTTTGCGAGGCTATAAGGGGAGAATATTTTGTTGATAAATCGTGGTTGATCGAATTTACGAATAATAAATTGAGTACAAAAGAAAAGTGGATATGTGTCAGTAAGCCAAGGCGATTTGGCAAAACTTTTGCATTGGAAATGCTGGATGCATATTATACGAAGAGCGGAAATGCAGGGGAACTGTTCAATGGGCTGAAAATTAAACAGTCTGTGGAATTTTACAGGCATTTAAATAAGCATAATGTAATTTCCATGAACTTTGCAAAATATTTTGAAAACTATAGTCCATGTGATGGCGGCATTGGACTGTTGAGCCAGCACTTGCTGGAAGACCTGAAGAAAGAATATGCGGATGTGGTGGAAGACGGAATGGACTTGTCTCTGGCTTTTGACATGATTCAACAGGAAAAAGGAGAAAAATTCATTTTTCTGATAGACGAATGGGACAGTATTTTCAGATACAGGAAGGGAAAAAAGAAAGAGCAGGAAGAATTTCTTGGATTTTCTAAAGAAGAACTATCGCTTTTATGCCAGGATAACCATAAAATGTCTGTGGAAGAACTGACAGAATGGTATGATGGATACTATGTAGAAGGGGTGGGAGAAATGTATAACCCCAAGTCAGTGACAGAGGCATTGGGGGAAGGGGTTTGTAAAGATTATTGGAGCAAAACAGGAGGGTTTACTGAATTAGAAGAGTATATTACTATGAACTTTGAAGGACTCAGGGATGATATTGTTTGCTTTCTGACAGGGGAAAAGATTCCATTAAATGTGGTCGGATTTTCCAATGATTTGGAGAACTTTCAGGATAAAGAAGAAGTGCTTACCGCATTGATTCACTTGGGTTATTTAACATATAGGGAAGGTTTTGTCAGTATTCCCAATAAGGAACTGAGGGAAGAATTTTCCTCTACGGTCAAACGTCTGAACTGGGGAATTGTATCGAAATTGCTGAATCAGTCTAAAAAGCTATTGGATGCTGCCTGGCAGCTAGATGAGGAGAAGGTGGCACAGTTATTGGAAGATGTACATGACGGAATTTTTTGCCTGCACTAATGTGAAAGAGGCGGTTTTTGCAGCCATAAATTATGACAAAAGGACGAAAAAACATCAGTGCTGTATGAAAAAAGTCTTGTTGAATAGATAGGAAGAGGGAAGCCCGTAATACTTTTTTGTCACACAAGCAAGGGAGAGTTGTCTAATAAAATAGGAGGTAAAAAATCTATGAATAAAAAGACAAATGATGAATTACTGGCTTTGGTTCATAAAGCCACAGAAGGGGATAAAAAAGCCCTTGAAACTCTCGTTGCAGATGTGCAGGATATTGTATTCAACTTATCCTTGCGGATGCTCGGAACATTTGCGGATGCGGAGGATGCCGCACAGGATATCCTGTTAAAAATGATTACACATTTATCCTCTTTTAAAGGCGGCAGCGCTTTTACAACATGGGTATTCAGCATTGCGGTCAATCATTTGAAAAATTATAAGAAGCATATGTTTGCCCGCTATCCGTTAAGCTTTGAATATTATGGAGATGACATAGAAAACGGGAAAATACAGGATGTGCCGGATTTAACGCAGAATGTGGAAAAGGACATTCTGGCAGAGGAACTGAAAATGTCCTGTACGAATGTGATGCTACAATGCCTTGATGCTGAAAGCAGATGCATTTTTATATTGGGAACGATGTTTAAAATTGACAGCCGCATTGCAGGGGATATTTTGGGGATGACCCCGGAAGCATACCGCCAGCGGCTTTCCAGGGTGCGCAAAAAAATGGCGGAGTTTCTGGGCCAATATTGCGGAGAATATGGCAATGGAAGGTGTAAATGCAGAGACAGGGTGAATTATGCAATACAAAGCCATAGGTTAAACCCTTTGGGGCTGGATTATGTGGCGGCTGCAGAAATTCCTGTTGAAACTATGCTGGATGTGAAAAACGCTATGGAAGATATTGACGATCTATCCCAGGATTTTTCGTTCTGTAAGCCCTACCAATCTTCTGAACGGACAAAGCATCTGATAAAGGAGTTTTTAGATTCCACCCAGCTTTCTGTTATTCAGAAATCATAAAGGAGATAACGTATTATGAATATACAATTAGTTGTTGACTATTTATCGGCATTAAGCATGAACAACAACCGCGAGTGGTATCATGCAAACAAGGAAGATTATAAAAGGGCAAATGCTGAATTTGAAGGATTACTGCAGGCTTTGATGCTGGAAATCGGAAAGTTTGACAGCAGCATTTTACATAACAATCCAAAAGACCTTACATTTAAGATAGTAAGTCCTTTTTAGGCGGCGGGCTATTTGCAGATATGTTTAAGGATGCAACTACGATGATACGGGATTATATTGTCAAAAATGGAAAAGAATGGGAAAATATAATACATGAGCCAGAGTTCGGAAAATATTTCACCGTACAGGGCACGGCGCTTAAGAATGTTCCGGCGGGCTATGAGAAAGAACACCCGCAAGGGGAATATTTAAAGTTTAAGAGTTGGTATCTGGAATATCCGATAAGGGATGAGGAATTGGCTGATGCAGGGGCGTTCGTTGTAAAGGCGGCGGAACTTTTCCGAATCATGAAACCATTTAATGATTATTTGAATAAGGCGCTGGCGGGGTTTCAGATGCCGGTGAGGTAAAGAAAGGTTTTAATTTTGCGCCGGGAGTACGGTATAAATGAAGTAGGTGTAAGTTAATCAATTCAAAAGAAGGGAATTGTCATAACCCCCCGGAACACTTCATACAATGTAAAAAAGTGTTCTGAGGGGATTTCTTTTGAAGGATTATATTGAGGAAAGAGCAATTGATATTGCTAATTATATTATCGAAAACAATGCCACCGTCAGGCAGACGGCGAAGCAGTTTGGGATTAGCAAGTCTACGGTACATAAGGATGTCACAGAACGTCTGATGCAGATCAATCCTGCGCTTGCAAAGGAAGCGAGAAAAGTACTTGATATAAATAAATCGGAGCGCCATATCAGGGGCGGGTTAGCCACGAAAGAAAAATATTTGCACCAGATGAAACTGTAGCTATAGATTGGGGTGCCGGTATGGTTATCATTCAAGTAAGAGCATATTAACAGCAGTTCGTTCCTTATGGGCAGTATTTTGCCGCATCACTGCCCCATAGGCTGAACTGCGGCGGGCTCTTATAGAGTACAACGCCACAGCAGAGAAAAGTCTATCTTTTTAATGGGAGCAAGGTCACTGGCTTCCTATGACTATAACATAATGTATAGGTATATGTTCAGCATAGTACATTTTCGGATAGGGCAAATAAAACATATCCAATGGATCTACTTGTTATTCTGGCAATTCCATTTCATCATTCATTTTTACAAAACCATATTTCTCATACAAAGGACGCCCCATAGCGGTTGTCTCCAAAGAAATAGAGGTAATCCCCTTACTCTTAGTGTCGCTTGGATTATGATAAGTTGGCATTACCTGAAAAAAGCTGACACCGCCAGTGCCTACAAAACAATTTTCATTAAATATCAAATATGCGATATGTGTATCATTACAAAGAGCTTTTTTATAATAGCCATAGGATTGTTTTTTCACTTCACTCATATCAATATCATAAGATAATTTATTAGCAGCCCTTAACACTTCGATTCTTGTTTCTGTTGATATATCTATGTCCTCAATCGTTGCCCTTTTATATGTTAAATTCAATGTCCTTTCCTCCGTAAATACTGATTATTCGCCCTGCTCACATTGATGAATGTGAAATTGTTATTTTCTATTCCGATAAAAGGCGATGCTGACGAGAGCAAATACTAATGGAATACTGGCGTAATGGATTTCCTGGTTTGCCGGAACAGATTTTCTCATAATAATCATCAATCCGGCGGTCGCTTCTGATCTGTTTCTCATTGTACCGAGTAAGTGCTTCATTAAATAATTCTTGGATACGGTACACTTTTGTGAGCATCAGGGGACTCCTTGCAATGTAGTATTCTAATACAATCTGCCACACTTAGGTAGTTATAGGTGAAAAACAATTTACATTTTCCATAAATAGTACTACAATAGCATATGTAACCGGACACTGGGAATAAGTACAATTTGGTAAAATACAATAGAAAGATATGGGACAATATGCTGTACTCCAATAAAGATTTAAAGAAATTAATCCTGCCGTTGGTGTTGGAACAATTTTTGGCAATTTTAGTTGGTATGGTAGATACGGTGATGATTTCAGGCGTAGGGGAAGCTGCTGTATCGGGTGTTTCATTAGTAGACAATATTAATATTTTAGTCATTAACATTACGGCGGCAATGGCTACGGGTGGCGCGGTGGTAGCCGGCCACTTTCTTGGGCAGAAAGATTCGGAAAGCGCAGGTAAGGCGGCATGGCAGCTTATTTTATTTTCATCAGCCGCATCGGTGGTTATTTTTCTTATGTTGGTGGCGTTTCATCGGCCTCTTTTATACGCTATATTTGGGAATGTGGAAGCGGAAGTTATGTCCAGTGCGGTGACGTACCTTCTGATCACTGCAATATCCATTGTACCGTTAGCTGTATATAATTCATGTGCCGCTTTGTTTCGGGCCATGAATGGAGCGAAAACTACATTGATGATATCAATACTGATGAATGCAATCAATGTGGTCGGAAATGCTATACTCATATTCGGGGCCGGCATGGGGGTGGCTGGGGCGGCAATTGCTACAACGGTTTCCAGGACGGTGGCGGCGATTGCTATTTTCGGTATGATGTTTCAGACTGACAGGCAGATTCATATTAAGGGGCGGGTGGACTGGCATATAAATGTCAGATTGATTAAAAAAATCCTGTATATTGGAATACCTAACGGTGTGGAGAACAGTTTATTCCAGCTAGGTAAAATTCTGTTATTGAGCCTGATTTCCACCTTTGGAACCTATGCGATGGCGGCAAATGCTGTGTGCAATACATTGGCAGGGTTCAATATACTGCCTGGGCAGGCGATTGGGCTGGCGCTCGTCTCGGTGGCGGCGGTATGCATCGGGGCGGGGGATTTTGAACAGGCCAGATATTATACGAAAAAACTGATGTTGATTGCAGTGATAAGCATTGCTGCATTATCGGCGGTATTGATTGGATTTTCGCCATGGATTATGAAAGTTTATCATTTGAGCCCGGAAACGGAGCAGCTGGCCATTCAGGTCATCCGTTACCATGCAGTGCTGGCAATGCTTATCTGGGTACCTTCTTTCACATTGCCCAATACTCTGAGGGCAGCCGGTGATGTGGTGTGGACGATGTTTATTGCCATTGGTTCTATGTGGGTATTCCGGATTGGGGCATCCTATGTTTTTCATAATAATTTTCATATGGGATTGCTGGGGGTCTGGGTTGCGATGACGATAGACTGGGCATTCCGTTCAATTTGTTATTGCCTGCGTTACAGAGGGCATAAATGGGAAAAGTTTTTCCGGTGACAGGGAAGTTTATTCTGACGGGAAAGGAAGAAAATGTACATATCTACGCTTACAATACATAAAATCTTAGCGGGGCTGGGCATTAAAAAGTAAAATAGAAATACAACGCAGAAATAGGGTAAAGATTGAAAATTGGAAAATTTCAATCCCAAGTTTGTGCCTGAGCGGCATCCACAAACTTGCCATGCGAAAAGACCCGGAAATGTCAGGGTACAAAGGCCGCGTAGAAATGGGGTAAAAGATGAAGAGAGAAACGATTGTTGTAATGGACTTTGGAGGACAATATAATCAGCTGATTGCAAGAAGGGTAAGGGAGTGCAATGTATATTGTGAGGTGCACCCTTATAATGTGGAACTGGACAAGCTAAAAGAAATGAATTTAAAAGGGATAATTTTTACAGGGGGCCCTAACAGCGTATATGCGGAGGGTTCGCCGCTTTGTGGAAAGGAAGTCTTCCGGTTGGGAGTTCCGGTATTGGGTATTTGCTATGGTTCGCAGCTGATGGCCCATCTCCTTGGCGGAAAAGTTTCCACAGCGCCGGTTAGCGAGTATGGCAAAACGGAAGTGGATGTGGACAATAGCCAGGCCTTATTCCAAGGGGTATCTCCCAAAACAATTTGTTGGATGAGCCATACGGATTATATAGAAAAGGCACCGGAAGGATTTGCTGTGACAGCACATACGCCGGTCTGCCCTGTGGCGGGGATGGAGTGTGCCAAAAAGGGATTATATGCCGTGCAGTTTCATCCGGAAGTAATGCATACCCAGGAAGGGATGAAGATGCTGCATAATTTTGTGAGGGATATTTGCGGATGCAAAGGCGACTGGAAAATGGATTCTTTTGTGGAAGCAAGCATAAAGGCAATCCGCGAAAAGGTAGGCAGCGGCAAGGTGCTCTGCGCATTGAGCGGCGGCGTAGACTCCTCAGTGGCGGCGGTGCTGTTAGCAAAGGCAATCGGAAGGCAGCTCACATGTGTCTTTGTGGACCATGGTTTGCTTAGGAAAAACGAAGGGGATGAAGTAGAGGAAGTCTTCGGCCCGGATGGAGCATACGATTTGAATTTTGTGAGAGTGAATGCACAGGAGCGGTTTTATGCAAAGCTGGCCGGTGTGGAAGATCCAGAGCAGAAGCGGAAGATTATCGGGGAAGAGTTTATCCGTGTCTTTGAGGAAGAGGCAAAGAAAATCGGTGCGGTAGATTATCTGGTACAGGGAACAATCTATCCGGATGTAATCGAAAGCGGGTTGGGAAAAAGCGCGGTGATAAAATCCCATCATAATGTGGGAGGATTACCGGATTGTGTGGATTTTAAAGAGATTATCGAGCCGCTGCGGCTATTATTTAAAGATGAGGTGAGGAAAGCAGGGCTGGAACTTGGGATACCGGAGAAGCTGGTATTTAGGCAGCCGTTTCCAGGACCGGGCCTGGGGGTAAGGATTGTAGGAGAGGTGACGGCGGAGAAAGTCCGGATTGTCCAGGATGCGGATGCCATTTACCGGGAAGAAATCGGGAGGGCCGGATTGGAAAAAGGCCTGGGGCAGTACTTTGCGGCATTGACAAATATGCGCTCTGTGGGAGTCATGGGGGATGAAAGGACGTACGATTATGCCGTGGCACTTAGGGCAGTGGAAACCTCGGATTTCATGACAGCAGAAGCGGTGCATCTGCCTTGGGAAGTGCTGGATGCGGTGACCAGTAGGATTGTGAATGAGGTGAAGGGGGTTAACAGGGTGCTGTATGACTGCACGGGGAAGCCGCCGGGGACGATTGAGTTCGAGTAACGGACAGAACGCCGGAAATGCTGATAAAATGGGCATTTTCGGCGTTGCTTTATGGCGTTTGGCTCTAAAATGGCTCTAATTATTTGATGAATACTGGATTTTGGGTGGGTATCATGATACCTGCCTTTTTACATTGCAAGTCCACATTCAAAGGCAAGAACCATATACTTTTCCGCATTGGTAAGACCATAAGACATTAAATCTCTGATTTCCCATGTATCGGAACTAAGGTTATCCGCTCCATACAAAAACTGGATAAAAGGAATGTGCCTGTATTTTGAAACTGCCAACATAGAAGCACACTCCATTTCTACGGCAATACACCCCTCTTGTCGGCGTTCTTCAATAGCGGGGAGGGTTTCTCTGTAAATGGCGTCCGAAGTCCATGTTTTGCCTTTTACATAGGAGTAGCCACAGTCTGTTAAAACGTTTTCTAATATCTGAATGGAATGGGCGTCTGCTTCGATTTCAGGCGAAGGTGCTATATAATGATAGCTTGTACCTTCATCACGGACAGCGGAAACAGGGATAATAATGTTGTCTTTTACCTTATCATCGTCCAATACTCCGCAGGAGCCGAACAAAACAAACTTTTTAGCTCCCATAGCAATGATTTCTTCAAAACACGCAACACAAGCAGGTGCGCCTACCATAGAACGATAAAAAGCTATCGCAGTATTCTTGTAATTGATCTGGTAGACAGGTAGTGCGCCGCTTGCAGAGTAGAGTTCTGCTATTTTCTCTACATTATCCAAAGAAGAAAACTTTTGAATGATGTTTTCAGAAAATGTGGAAATACAAATTTCCGGGAAATTTTCTATTCTTTTGGTTGTGTCGGACGGACTGAATAAGGATGGTTCTGAGATTTCTGTTCTTTGAAATATTGTATACAATTTTTACACCTCGTTTCTATTCATTTTCAGGATATATTTTGACGGAGATACCTCTAATCCCTTTTTTCACAATCTTGCTATCATCAAGAATACTCTGCTTAACAGCGTCTAAATCCTTTGAGAGTGCTTCAATCGCCCGTTGGTGTTCTTCTTCTGACGAGAAGCGTTCCGTATCATTCAAAAGGTTCTCCTGCAATTCTCTTGCTTTCATGTATACGCCCAACTTGTGATTGAGTAGCGAGTTCTTAAAGGATATTTTGATTGTAGAGGGATTGAAACTTCCGTCCTCATATCTCTCTGCTTCAAAGTCCATATCTAATTGTTCGTCCATTTTTAAAAGCAAAGACAATACATCTGATACCGTTTCTATATCAAAATCCATGAAAACATTGATACTGATACCCAAAGCATTTGCAATTTTCATCAGTTGGTCGGGCTTGGGATTGCGGATACCATACTCGTACTTTTTAATTGTGGCGGAATTGATGCCAGAAAGCTGACCTAGCGTTTCCTGTGATATGCCACGCAAATTCCGAAAGTGTTTAATCTTTTCCCCGGTAGTCATGCCAATACCTCCAATTTTTGTGATTTTCGTTATTGCTTAGTTCAATTCTATCACATTAGGACACATTTGTGTATAGAAATTTAAAATAAATACTTGACGTTCACAAAAGTGTACCGTATAATAAAAACATAAAGGTCACATATGTGTACCTAAAATAAAAAAGGAAAGGACAGGACTATATGGAGAATGGAAAGAAAATGTATGTAACGGCAGAGGAAGCGGCTGAAATGCTTGGCGTATCAACGGGTTATGCCTACAAGATTATCCGGGGGTTGAATGAGGAACTGAAAGCAAAGGGCTATCGGACAATCTGTGGCAAAGTCCCGACAAAATACTTTGAAGAAAAATTCTACGGTCTGACCGTAGCCATGTAGGAAAGGAGAGATTTTATGTCAGCGACAAGGGACGGAAAGATGTGGCGTTGCCAGTTTTATTATAAGGACTGGCAGGGTGTAAGCCACAAGAAGAACAAGCGAGGATTTAAAACAAAAGCGGAAGCGGAGCAGTGGGAGCGTGACTTCCTGCAGCAGCAACAGAGGAATTTAGATATCAATTTTGAAAACTTTGTGCAAATCTATTATGAGGATATGGAACACCGTCTGCGTGAAAATACCATGCGTACAAAGAAATTCATTATTGATTTGAAAATCATTCCGTATTTCAAGAAAAAGAACATGAATGAGATTAAGGCTTCCGACATTCGGGCATGGCAAAATGCATTGATGAAAAAAGGCTATTCGGAAACGTATCTGAAAACAGTCAATAATCAGTTGTCGGCAATCTTCAATTATGCGGTTCGGTATTACGACTTGAAAGACAATCCTTGCAGGAAAGCCGGGAGTATCGGAAAGAGCCACGCCGGGGAAAAGGAATTTTGGACAAAGCAGGAATTTAAGCAGTTTCTTGTGACTGTGGAGAACAAGCCGGAAACAAAAATGGCGTTCCTGATCCTTTACTGGACGGGCATGAGGATTGGAGAATTACTTGCTATAACCTATAATGATATTGATTTGGAGAAGCGCACTATTTCCGTAAACAAATCTTATCAGCGCATAGAGGGCAGGGACATTATCACACCACCCAAAACGCCAAAGAGTAAACGCATCATAACGATACCGCCATTTTTAGCAGAGGAATTAAAAGAATATACTTCGCATCTATACGGAATTATGGCAGATGAAAGAATGTTCCGTTTTACAAAATCCTATATGGAGCATGAGATTATCAGAGGTATCAAGGCTTCGGGAGTAAAAAGAATACGCTTGCATGATATTCGCCATTCCCACGCTTCATTACTCGTGGAAATGGGTTTTACACCTTTAGCGATTGCGGAACGCTTGGGGCATGAGAAAATCGAAACAACATTAAATACTTATTCACATTTATACCCCAATAAGCAGGGAGAACTTGCAGATAAATTGGAGATGGAGAACAGCAGGGAGGAAGAAGAATGAGCGGAGTGCATAAATACCCGACAATCAGCTTTCGTATTTCCCCCAGAGAGAGGGAAGAAATCGAAGCAAAGATTTTGGCAAGCGGACTTTCTAAGAAAGATTATTTTGTCCGCTCCTGTATTTATAATCGGGTGTGCGTGGTTGGCAAAAAAGAACTGGTTTACCAGTTGGTAGAGGAACTAAAGATAATGCAGACCAATATCCGGGAAGTAACGGAACAGTTTGAAAAGACAGAGGTAGATTTAACGCCGGAGGGATTGGAAGATATGCGGAATGACTGTCTTGATATGCTGAAAGCTATCCTGTGGGTATTGGATGGAGCAAAATATCTGTGGCAGGGAAACACCAACGGAGAAGAAAAAAGCCCCGACAGCGGCAACTGTCAGGGCTGTGATAACTGGAAAACCTCTGTTATCAATCTCACAATTTAAGTATAGCAGAGGTTTTTTCCAGTGACAACGATTTTTCAGAAATGGAGGGCATTATGGAAGAAACAAAAACAGAATTACAGTTGATTAAATTGTCGGAGATACAGTCGCAGGAAGTTCCTTGGCTGTGGTTTCCTTTTATCCCCTATGGCAAGTTGACAATCATTCAAGGCGATCCGGGGGACGGAAAGACAACATTTATATTGAACATAGCGGCGAAGCTGTCTAAGGGAGAAAGTTTAGACAGTGGAATGAATTTTACAGAGCCTTTGAATGTCATCTATCAGAGTGCGGAGGACGGTCTTGCTGATACGGTCAAGCCCCGGTTAGAACAGGCAAAGGCAGACTGTGAAAAAATCTCGGTCATTGATGAAAGGATAAAATCACTTTCTATGATAGATGTACGGCTGGAAGAAGCCGTTATAAAGACAGGCGCAAAGTTGCTGATTTTAGACCCAATACAAGCCTATTTGGGCGGCGGTATGGATATGAATCGGGCAAACGAAGCAAGGGATATGACGAAGAAATTAGCGGCACTGGCAGAGAAATACCAGTGTGCGATTGTCCTTGTCGGGCATATGAACAAAGCGGCAGGAAATAAAGCGGCATATAGGGGAATGGGTTCGATTGATTTCTTTGCAGTCGCTAGAAGTGTTTTGTTGGTCGGCAGAGTAGAGGGGGAAGAAAATACAAGGGCTGTGGTGCAGATTAAAAACAACCTTGCTGCGTTCGGACACCCAAAAGCATTTGCACTGTCGGAGGACGGTTTTCAATGGCTTGGAGATTATGAGATTACCGCTGATGAAGTGTTAGGCGGCATTGCTCTAAAAGCAAATAAAATGGAACAGGCGAAACGGTTACTCCGGGAACTGGCAGAAACAAACAACGCCATACAAAGCAATGAGATTTTCAATCTTGCAGACGAACAGGGCATATCGAAGCGGACACTGGAAAATGCGAAGAAAGAGTTGGGTGTCCGGGCGAAGCGGATAAACAACACATGGTATTGGGAACTGGATAAAATCAGACAGTGACGGAGAAAGGTAACAGCGCAACAATGCAGGGTATTAGAATTTTGCAGTCTTGGAATTGCGCTCTTGAAGATTGCAAGGTTGCAAAAATTATAGACATTGCAATGTTGCGCTGTTGGGAGGAAGCCGGGAAGCGGCGGTATCAAGGCGGCAAAAAGCCGCCCCGTCCGATAGGACGGTATGCTGTCCAACGGACAGCTTGCCCCCTGCAGGGCGCAAAGGCACTTTTGATGGAGCGTAGCCTGTCGAAAGTGCTTTTGCGTTACTTTCGGGAAAGTAACAAAGCCTTGCGCCTGTCGGCGCAGTAAAATCAGTATATAGAATGTGGAGGATATGCCTATTGGAAAGGACAATTAGCGGCATGATGGGGAAAGGTTCAGTCAATCACAATACGAGAGCCTTTAGCGCAAAGAATGTAGATAAGGAACGAAGCCGGGATAACGTGGAATTTTACCACTCGGATATAAAAGAGGTCTATCACAATCTTTTTGATGATGCACTGGAACGCTACAACGCAAAGCAGAAACGGAGTGACCGAAAGATTGATGATTACTATGAGAAAATACGCCGGGGAAAGCAGGAGAAATTATTTTATGAGGTAATCTTTCAAATCGGCAACAAAGACGATATGAATGTACAGAGCAATGAGGGGCAGTTGGCGAAAGAGATTTTATGTGAGTTTATGGAACAGTTTCAGAAAAGAAATCCGAACTTATATGTTTTTTCAAGCCATTTGCACATGGACGAGCAGACACCGCACATTCACATTGATTTTGTTCCCTTTATCCGTAATAGCAAGCGTGGACTTGATACGAGAGTTTCCCTCAAAGGCGCATTATCGGAACAGGGCTTCAAAGGCGGCACAAGGGGAATGACGGAATGGAACGAATGGATTGAAGCGGAGAAGCAGGAACTTTCAAAAGTCATGGGGCGGCATGGCGTACAGTGGAAACAGTTAGGCACACATAATAAGCACTTATCCGTACTCGACTTTGAGAAGCAGGAGCGGCAGAAAGAGGTTGCGGAACTGGAACAGACCATCTCCGGCAGTAAAGAGGAATTATCAAATATTCTTCATCAGCAGATAGCGGCAGGGCAGGAAACGGAACAGATACGGAAAGAGGGCGAAGCGATCCGGCAGGAAGTATCAGAACTTACCGCAACAAATCATCTTCTGAAAGAGCAGGCGGCAACGCTGACAGGAGATAAAGAAAAGCTGTTGTCCGAAAATGAAAAGTTGGAAAAACAGCAGAAAAAGTTACAGCAGGAAATCAACAAAATGGTACAGTCAAAGGAAGTCATGGAGCGCAATATACACGCTTATGATGAAGATGTGAAATGGCAGTTGGCAGAGCCGGGGGCATTGATGAGCGCAAAGGCTTATCGTGATAAAAAGGCTTTACCGCTTGTGGAGAGATTGAAAGAGGTCGTTAAAAATCTGACTATCAAATGCGTACAGCTTATGGAGCAAAGCAGGAAGCTGACTGCCAAAGTAGACGGGCAACAGAAACAGATTAGCCGCTTGACGGATAAAGTCATGGAGCAGAGCGACACCATAGACCGATTGCAGGAAAAAGTGTCTGATTTGGGGCGTTTGGAGCGTCATTTAGGCAGAGAGCAGGTGCAGTCGATAGTGGAACGGTCTAAGGTATTAGAACAGGCAGAAAGGGCAATTAAACGCCCGAAACGTGCCTTTGAAATGAGCCGATAGGAAAGGGGATTGATAGGATATGACGGATATGGAGAAGAAAGTCATGGTGCGGCTGTGTGCTAAAATCGTGGCAGAAACAGACCTTTACGAAACGGACAAGGAAGTGCAAAATCTGATAGACTGGGTATGTCTTTCGGAAAAGATAAAGGAAAACAATAATACAATCCGCAATCTGACCGGGGAATATAAAAAGATAGAGCCAGATTGTCGGGAGGGAGTGAGGGCGCAGTTGGAGCGCATGAAAGAACTCTGCAAAGAACGCAACAGCCTATATGAAAAACAGAATGATTTGAAAGGACAGAAACAGCAGATAGAGAGGGCGTTGGAACGATAAAAGATTGCCGGAGAATGACAGTAATAAAAGAAGTCATTCCCCGGCTCTTTTTACATCAAATTTATAGCCGACACCTAACACGGTTTTTATGTAGGTTGGGTTCTTGCTGTCAGGCTCTATCTTTTTCCGTAGATTGCAAATCACGGTAGAAATGCTTGATTGACAACTATCACTGTCCATGTTCCAAACAGTTTCAAAAATTTGCGTCCTTGTGAGGACAATGCCGGGATTAGAAGCAAGGAGTACAAGAGTGCTGTATTCAAGGTGGGTAAGGTGGATTTCCTTTCCGTCTTGAAGTACCCGGCGTTGGTGCTGTCTGATTTCCAGTCCCGGAAATGACAGGATAGAAACAGGAGCAACCTGTATAGGTTCAAGTTGTATACAATCAGATATTGCAATTATGATTTTGTCAATCGCTTTTTCCTCTTGTTCGTTAAGTGCTAATACTAATAATTTACTCATATCAGCACTTTAATACCTTGCTTTTTCCATTTAGATACAACACCTTGATACTGGCTTCCTTTTTTGATAACAAAAGGGAAAATTCCAAATCTGAATATTATAAAATGCTTAATCTTTTGGCATAAATAAGGTTTTTGCT